>Ga0194047_10000656_pt1 | contig 22447 bp, 19 predicted proteins | sample JunL225m_MetaG_2_FD_160070 | JGI IMG/M metagenome (GOLD analysis project Ga0194047, IMG submission 160070) | Anoxic zone freshwater microbial communities from boreal shield lake in IISD Experimental Lakes Area, Ontario, Canada - Jun2016-L221-5m | ecosystem: Environmental > Aquatic > Freshwater... | reverse complement strand
ACGTGGGTCATCTAGGAGGTTTGAAGCCAGGTCACTAAAGGCGATTCGGCCGTTCTCCATTACGTACCCACGGTCAGCAACCCGTAGGGCCTGGGCAGCATTCTGCTCCACGACGAAAACGGTTGTGCCTGAGTCTCGAATTTCACCAATGATCTTGAAAATGTTCTGGATGATCTTAGGTGCAAGCCCCATTGAAGGCTCATCGAGCAGAAGAAGACGGGGCTTGCTCATAAGCGCACGAGCAATTGCGAGCATCTGTTGCTCTCCACCTGAAAGGTTTCCACCGAGCTGTTTCTTTCGCTCTTGCAGAATTGGAAACATTGCATACATCCGCTCAATGTCATCGTGATATGAATCACTACGGCTGTACGCGCCCATGTCAAGATTTTCTTCAACAGTCATTTGCGGAAAGATTCGACGACCTTCTGGTACGTGGCTAATTCCAAGCTTGGTGAATTCGTGAGCGCTTACTTTGGTGATGTCTCTTCCCTCGAAGATCACTTCACCTTCTTGGGCTGAGTGAATTCCAGAGAGCATACGCAGCGTGGTGCTCTTTCCAGCTCCATTTGCACCAAGCAAAGTAACAATCTCACCTTGCTTTACTTCTAGAGATATTCCATGGAGAGCAGTAATGAGGCCGTAGCGAACTACAGCATTCTTAACTTCAAGCATTGTCAGTCTCCTCTTCTGAGGCTGTACCAAGGTATGCATCAATTACATTTTGGTTAGAACGAATTTCGTTTGGAGTTCCTTCAGCAATAACACTTCCAAAGTTAAGAACGTAGAGACGTTCCGCAAGCGCCATAACCAACTTCATATCGTGTTCAATAAGAAGAATTGAAACGCCCATGTCGTCTCTCACTCGACGAATCAGATCAGTCAGTTCATTTTTTTCAGAAGGGTTTGTTCCAGCTGCGGGTTCGTCCAGAAGCAGTACTTCTGGATTAGTTGCAAGTCCTCGAGCAATTTCTAGCCTGCGACGCTCACCGTATGAAAGCGAAGAGGCAATGACGTTAGCTCTGTCTTTAAGACCAACAAATTCAAGTAGCGACCACGTACGCTCATCTGAAACGTGCTCGTCTCGGCGGGTTGCTGGTCCTCTAAACATTGCACCGAGTGCACCAATCCCCTTGTGAGATTCAGCACCAATCTTTACGTTCTCGAAAGTCGTCAACGCGTTGAACATTCGTGATGCTTGGAATGTACGTGCGACTCCAGCGTCGGAGACAGCAAATGGCTTTTTTCCAATGATTGAAATTGAAGGTTTGTCTTTCGCAGTGAAATTGATCACACCTTCTTGTGGCTGGTAGACACCAGTTAACGAGTTGAACAGTGATGTCTTGCCGGCACCGTTTGGGCCAATCACGGCAAGGATTTCTCCTCTTTTCTGGTGAAGCGAAACATCAGACAATGAGACAACACCACCAAAACGAAGCGTTACGTTAGATACATCAAATAAGTTATCCATGATTATCCCTGACTGCTATCTACCGAGGCGTTCGTACGGCTTCTACGACGTGCCGGAATCATTCCAGCTGGCCTAAAGATCATCATGATTACGAGTAGCGCACCAATGTAGATGTAGAGGTCTTGAGGCTGATATCCAGCTGGTGGGTTGTGAATGAGATACATAGTTATTGTCTGAATGACTACTGCACCAAAGACAACACCAATGATTGAGCCCATTCCACCAAAGATAACTAGTACGAGGATGTTGATCGAGAGTGCAAGTGTAAACGTTGCGGGTGTTACGTAGTTAGTTTGCGCTGCAGTCATAACACCAGCGAATCCAGCACTGGCTGCACCGATTGCGAACGCCATAACTTTGTACTTAAGTGGATTAATTCCTACAGATTCTGCAGCGATTTCATCTTCACGAATTGCGGTCCACGCCCTTCCAACACGTGAGTGTTCGAGAAGGGAGAAGGCCACAATAAAAAGTCCAACAAATGCAATGGTCAGGTAATAGTACGGAACTGGAGGAATTCCCCAGATGTAGTTAACTGGTCCAACGTGAACAGAGAAGTGAGGGACTTGAGCCGTTCCCATGGCACCACCCGTGATTCCATTCAAGTTGTTTGCAAAGAGCGTGATGATTTCACCGAAGCCAAGGGTCACAATTGCGAGGTAGTCACCGCGTAGGCGCAGCGTAGGGATTCCCAAAATAATTCCTGAAACCATCGCGAGAATGATTGCAACTGGGATTGCATAGAACGGATTCAAATGAATTCCAAACAATGCTGGAAGCGGTAGTGCTCCAGTACACCATGCAGTCGCGTACGCACCAACCGCATAGAACGCAACGAACCCAAGGTCAAGCAGTCCTGCAAAACCAACCACAACGTTTAGTCCGAGGGCCAACAGAACATAAACGGCTATCTGAGAAACCATTGCGTTTTGCCAGAATGGATCTGCCACGAGTGTTGGCAATAAAACAACGAGAGCAATCGTCGCAAGTGAAGACGTGATCTTCACAGTTTTGTTTGACGTAACCGTTCGCTGAGCACTCCCCACTCGAGCAATGAACTGCTTCTGGGTTCTAAATACGTAAACGGCACCAGAAACGATTAAACCGTAAACAAAGAATGCGGCCCAACGTTGAGTATTGAAAAGACCGAGGAACGATGCCTGGTCCACAATAGAACCGTGAAATCCTTCCCACGGGTGCGTTGGGTTTCCTGGAGGTCCTGTAATTACTGCAGTGAGTTCACTGAGAACAAAGACTGCCCCAAGGAGCTTCAACCATTTTTTGACGTTCAATGAATTCATTATGCGGCCCTACCAATTTGCTCGCCGAGAATTCCAGTCGGTCTAAACATAAGTACCAAAATAAGAATTGCGAACGCAACAACGTCAATGTATGCAGGATCTACAAACGCTACAGAGAAGCTCTCAACCACTCCGAGAATCACACCACCAAGAACAGCTCCACGAAGGTTTCCAATTCCACCAAGTACAGCAGCAGTAAACGCCTTCAGTGCTGGGGTGAATCCCATTGAATACAGAACACCAACATTCATTGCATAGAGAAACCCTGCAACTCCACCCAAGAAACCTCCAAGGATGAAGGTAACCGCGATTGTCTTGTCGATGTTTACTCCCATGAGCGATGCGGTCTCGGAGTCTTGCGCGACCGCGCGAATTCCACGACCAAGTTTTGTCGCACTAACGAGTCGGTCAAGACCAACAAGCATGATGGCAGCAACAATAAAGATAATAAGTGTGTACATCTGAACAGGGGCACCGAAGATTGTGAAGACTGGGTGATCCGTGTATGGCTGAACCATTGACTGACCAATGCGACCGAATTCTTTAGCAGCAAGGTTAAGTAAGAAATATGAAGCACCGATGGCGCTAATCAGATAAGCAATTTTTGGGGCACCACGCTTACGCAGTGGACGGTAGGCAACGCGTTCAAGAAGCACAGCAATCAAGCTACCGGCGGTTCCTCCAGCGAGAATTCCAAGAATGATGAGAAGGACTGAAGAAAATCCTGTAGGTGTTGAAGATCCAATCGTGTATTTAAGAACAAAGAAGCCAGCGAATCCACCGACCATGAAAATTTCGGAGTGTGCAAAGTTAATTAGGCGAAGAACTCCATAAACCATGGTGTAACCAATGGCGACCATGGCATAGATGATTCCAGAACCCAGGCCACCTACAAGTAGGCCCCAGAACTCTCCACGAAATGATGAAGCGTGTGAAGAAAAGTAGTGAAAAAATCCGCTCAAGAAAACCCCTTATGAAAAAATTCGTATATAAAGCATTAAGAGTGCACCAGGACCAAGGCCCTGGTGCACTCTTAATTTACTTCAAATGCTTAGTAGCAAGCGTGCTTGGTTGGAAGGTCCTTACCAGTGATTTGGTAGATGGCAATGTTGCCCTTACCAGAACCAACAAGGTTTCCGTTTGCCTGGAAAGCAATCTTTCCAGTTACACCTTCAAAGGTGTTTGCGTGCAAGTAAGCAACAATTGCAGCACGAGTCTGCGTAATTGTGTTGCTTGCAAGTGAAGTTGCAAGGCTCTTAAGAGCCTTAACAACAATGTTTCCTGCGTCATATGCTTGTGCGTCGTAAAGAGCTGAAGCTGGAGCAATTCCAGTTAGAGCTTCGTACGCAGCAGCGTCGGCACCAGTCAAGTTTGATGAAGAACCACAGTTAGCAGCAGAAAGGTAAGCACCCTTGGCAGCTGAAACTGGAGTTGTTTGTGTCATCAAAGCTGCATCGTATGAACCGTCAGCTGACATTACAACACCCTTGTATCCAACCTTTGCAAGCGCAGGTAGAAGGTTTGCAAAGTCACATGCGTATCCACCGTAGAAAACAGCAGCTGGGTTGTTGTGCTTGATGACAGTTGCTGTAGCAGCGAACTGAGCAACAGAAGCAATTCCACCTGAGCAGCTAGAAGTCTGTGGCAATGTAGCAAGCTTTACAGTCTCGCCCTTTACCTTCTTGGCGTAGTCAGATACAACCTGAGCAACACCAGCACCGTAGAAAGTACCGTCGTTGATCACTGTGATTGACTTTGACTTCTTAATGTTGATTAGGAAGTTTGCATCAGCTGTACCCTGAACATCATCACCGTAAACCATGCGGAAGAAGTTTCCACCGGTTGCGAGTCCAACTGCAGTTGCAGAAGGTGTGATGATTGGCATTGAAGCCGCAAGGTAAGCAGGCTGAGCTGCGTGTGTCGCACCTGAGAATGCAGGACCAACAACAGCCACAAGGTTAGGAACTGCTACTGCAGCTGCTGCCTGTGCTGGTGAAAGTGAACCTGAACCCTGGTCGTCGAATTGCTTAATGTCCAAAGTGAATGGCAATGAGCTAATAGCGTTCCACTGGTTTACAGCAAGCTGTAGACCACCAAGTTCGTTCAAACCGTATTGGTTTGCTGAACCTGTAAGTGGACCTTCATATCCGATTACATACACTGGCTTTGTAGCTGCACCTGCTGAAGCAAAACCGGTAACCGGCACTGCAACAAGCAAAAGTGCGCCAGTTGCCAATGCAGCAACTGTCTTATTCAAACGAATCTTCAAGATCGTTCTCCTAACTTTCATTTAGTTCCTGCCTGCATTACCGAATGGTCACATTTGTGACACTCAGAACACACCGACATGGATTTAATTGACCAATTTGGCCATGAAGAATCGTACATCACAGGGTGTTCACAAGAAAAATCGTAAAAGTACTTTAAAACAAGGGTATTTAGTCATACGAACAGGTGTTTGATTTCTTGCTCAATCTGCGATAACCTACGAACAACTGTTCGTCCTAGGAGGACCCATGGCTGAAGTATTAACCCCAGTTCGTAGACAAATACTCGAATTCATCGCAACATGTCAGCGTGAGCGTAATTTCCCGCCCACGATTCGTGAAATCGGTACCCACGTGAGCTTGGCCCCCGCCACGGTTCACACCCACATCAATGTACTTAAAGAGGGCGGATTCCTCGCCAGTAATCCCCAGCAGCCACGAACATTGATTGTTCGACTTGATGCTGAGAACCCAATGCCCGACCAGCACATCCGACACATCCCCTTTGTAGGTGACGTAGCAGCTGGAACCGGAGTACTCGCTGCAGAAAATACACACGAGCTCATGTCGATTCCAGAACAGTTTGCTGGTCGTGGTGACAGCTTCGTATTGCAAGTTCGCGGAGAATCAATGATCGATGCCGGAATTCTTCCTGGTGACTTCATTGTTGTGCAGCGTCAGGTCACGGCCAACAAGGGTGAGATTGTTGTTGCAGGAATTCCAGGAGACGAAGCAACGGTAAAGCGCTACTTCCCACAAGGAGCACGCACGGTTCTTAAGCCAGAAAACAGCACCATGGAGCCAATGGAATTTGACTCAAAGGATGTTTCGATTTTTGGTCGAGTTATTTCAGTACTTCGTAATTACTAATTACTAAGCCACTGATCCAAAACACGAGCGTATTCATCGATCTCGTTTAGCGTCACGAATTCGTCGCTTCGATGTGCCAGCAGCGGGTCACCTGCTCCGAAATTAGTTGCCGGAATTCCTAGTTCTGCGAACGTTGCAACATCAGTCCATCCAAGCTTTCCTCTGACTGGAACGCCAGTTAGTGAGACCAAGGATTTGAGACGCGAATTTTTTAACGAAGGTGCAGCGCTAGGAGCAGAGTCAATAATCTGAATGGCGTCTCCTTCTTCAATAGAAGATCCAAGGAGTTGCTTAATAGATTCAAGCGCTTCGTCAGCATTCTTGTCTGGAGCGAACCTGTGATTCACTGTGAGTGACGCAGCGTCAGGAACGACGTTTGGCGAAATGCCACCGTTCACTGCAACTACCTGCATCTGTTCTACGTATGTTGCGCCATCGATTGTTACTTCACGAGGCGTATAGGCAGCAATCTTCGAAATAACTTCTCCCGCGCGGTGAACAGCATTGCGACCAGTAAAAGGACGAGCGGTGTGAGCTCGAGCACCCTTTAATTGAATCTCAATACGAAGACTCCCCTGACAACCTGCTTCAACGCCACCGTCAGATGGCTCGCCGAGAATGGCCACATCAGCCATTAATAGTTGAGGATTAGCAGTGAGTACTTCATGAAGTCCTGACTCACTACGGGCAATCTCTTCTTTTGCATAGAAGACCCATGTGATTTCAGTTGATCTTGGCTTGCTTGACATCGCAAGCTCCAGCATCACTGCAACCGAGCCCTTCATGTCGCACGAGCCAACACCGTGCAGTACGTCGCCAACGATCTTTGCCTCACTCGCCTCTCCAGGCACGGTATCAATGTGACCCGCAATCAGCACTCGTTCAGGCAGTGACCCAGTAGTTCGAGCAATGACATTGTCGGCAATTCGCGTTACTTCGAGAGCTGAGTTTGTGACAAGCAACTTCTCAATGTGTGTTGCCAGTGCGGCTTCACTGCGACTGACAGACGCAATTGACACGAGGGCAAGGGTGTCGTCTAATCGACTCACGTTGCAACACCATGGTCACGAAGAATGTCATTAAGAGCAGCCTTGTTGTGTCGCTCGCCTTCACTCATTCGCTTAATGATGAGCACGCATGGGAGGTAGAACTCTCCACCTGGGTATTCACGCTTACGGTTTGCACTTACTGCAACGCAGTAGTCAGGAACATAACCTCGAGAAACTTCTTCACCGGTCTGTGCGTCAATTACAGGTATTGACGGGTTGAGAATTGTTCCCGCGCCAAGTACTGATCCCTTGCCAACACGCGCACCTTCAACAATCATGCAGCGACTGCCAATGAATGCGTCGTCTTCAATAACTACAGGAACAGCATTTGCAGGTTCTAGAACTCCACCAATACCAACACCACCAGCAAGGTGAACATTGGATCCAATCTGTGCGCAGCTTCCAACTGTGGCCCACGTGTCAACCATCGTGCCTGGACCTACCCAAGCTCCAATGTTTACGTAACTAGGCATCAGGATTACTCCTGGGCTCAGAAAGCTACCGCGACGTGCTGACGCGCCAGGGACAACACGGACTCCACGTCGTTCGTAGTCAGTCTTTAATTCGAGCTTGTCGAGGAATTCGAATGGGCCAACTTCAGCCTTTTCAAGACCGCGAAGACGAAATAGAAGAAGAATGGCCTTCTTGACCCACTCATTAACTACTAATTCATTCTTTTCATTGATCTGCGCAACTCGAAGTTGACCGTCATCAAGCTTGGTGATGACTAGCTCAACATCCCTTCGTGCTTCAAGGTTTTGCGGAGTCATGTCTCCGATTTGGCTGTACCACTTTTCGATGTTGGATTCGAGCGAACTCATAATCCCATCGTACTTGTGAAGGTCTTAACCTTTTGACAACCTTGATGCCGCAAGGGCTAAACGCTCATCTGGCTGAACAACGGCCACTCGAGCAAATGGTGCACCACTTTCACCGTAGAGATCACCAGGTCCAACAATCAGTCCTGAAGTTTCTGCAAGTAGCGCAGCCAGTTCCCAGCCATCCATGCCCTCTTTGGAGCACCATAGATAGAACGATCCTTCAGGAACGGGTGCAGAGACTCCGAACGCTTCAAGAGCATCGGACATCATTTCGAGCCTTGCTAGATACACCTTCTTTTGCACTTCAACATGAGCATCGTCACGGTACGCAGCAGCAACTGCTGACTGCACTGGGCCAGCAACCATAAAGCCGGCGTGTTGGCGAACAGAGCGGAGGAATGAAACAACCTCAGCATCACCTGCATAGAAACCAGCTCGAACGCCGGCGAGATTTGAGCGCTTTGAAATTGAGTGGACAGCAATTACACCATCACTGCCATGTTCAAGAATTGAGCGCGGCTGTCCAAGCCACGTGAATTCTGCGTAACATTCATCGCTCGCAACAAGCACGTTATTAGCTCGCCCCCACTTGGCAACTGCTTCAAGGTCGTCTAGAAAACCTGTTGGATTCGACGGTGAATTTGACCATAGAACTAGTGCTCGTGAAATGTCTGAAGGATCAATTGAACTGAGATCTAATTTTCCATTCACCATGGCAACAGGAACAGAGCGCAGACCCGCAAGTGTCGCTCCCATGGCGTAGGTCGGATAACTAATTGCCGGAAACAGAACAGTGTCTCGCTCTGGGGAACGAAGGTGAAGATAGCCAGCAAGCGTTCCAACGAACTCTTTAGTTCCGACACACGCAGCCAGATTGTCAATAGAGACGTCAACATTGAAACGACGCTTCATCCACTCAGCTGCTGCACTGCGAAACTCTGGAGAACCTGCTGAAGTTGGATACCCTCGCGCACCAGTGGCTCGTGCAAGCTCTTCAACAGCGCCCTGGAACGGTGGATCAATTGGCGTTCCAATAGAACAGTCAATTGGTCCGCCATCGAAGCGTTCAGCTGACTTCTTTAGAACATCGAGTCGGTCATATGGGTACGGCGGTGGTGTAAAGCTCATGACGTAACCCTCCATTCAGCAAACCTCGACGCTCCTACTGCGTCCAAAACTACATGGAGAACTACTGCCTCATCGGTAATGCTCATATCAATGACTTCACCTTCGCGATGAGCCATGGCCAGTAAGTCACCACGATCTAGTGGAAGATTAAGTGTCATGACACGGTCTTCGGAACGAAGACGGTCAGCAATTGTGGCGATTACTTCGTCCAAGTTTTCACTCGTTTTCGCCGATACCCAGACACTTCCCTCGTAGAGCGCAGAGAGTCGTTTCGCCTGAGCATCAGAAACATCGGCTTTATTGAAAACCAGTAGCTCTGGAACGTGATCAGCTTCAATTTCTTTTAAGACCTCGCGCACGGCACCAATCTGGAGCTCTGCGTCATCAGAGGCACCGTCAACAACATGCACCAGGAGGTCTGCCTGCTGTACGGACTTAAGGGTGCTCATGAACGCCTGAATAAGTCCGTGAGGAAGATTAGAAATGAATCCAACCGTGTCAGTGAAGAGCACTGTTTCTCCACCCGGAAGTTGACGCTGACGAGTTCGTGGATCGAGTGTCGCAAAGAGGCGGTCCTCTGCAACGACGTCTGCGTCAGTGAGCACATTGAGCATCGAGGACTTTCCAGCATTGGTGTAACCAACGAGCGTTACTTCACGGTGACGCCCCCGGTCTCTGCCCTGGCGCTGGATGTCTCTGGTGCGGTCTATTTGTTTGAGATCACGTCCAATTGCGTGAATGCGGTGAATGAGGCGACGACGGTCAACTTCGAGTTGAGTTTCTCCTGGCCCTCTCGTTCCAATGCCACCCGCCTGCTGAGAAAGCGATCCACTGTCTCTACGAAGTCGTGGGAGTCGGTACTGCAGTAGCGCAAGTTCAACTTGCGCCTTACCTTCAGGAGTACGAGCATTCTGGGCGAAGATGTCAAGAATCACAGCTGTACGGTCAATAGCGGTGCGACCAAGGATCTTTTCTAAGTTTCGCTGCTGTGCCGGAGAGAGGTTGTGCTCAAAGACAACAGTGTCTGAGTCGACTGCGAGACAGATCTCACGAAGTTCCTGAACTTTTCCAGATCCAAGGAACGTTGCAGGATCTGGAGCGTCGCGTCTTTGAACAATGCGAGCAACCACATCTGCTCCAGCAGTATCAACCAACAGAGCAAGTTCATCTAATTGGCGTTCAAGTTCTTCAGAAGTAACACCGGGGAAAAGAACCCCTACTAAAACAATGCGCTCTCGAAACGTGCGATCGATAAGCGTGGTTGGAATGTACGTCAAGCTTCGAGCCACTCCACATTGCCTACGAACTGCACTGGGCCGCTAAGTACTGCGTTTGTACCGCTTAACTGAACACGAAGGTCTCCACCAGGATTTGAAATGACAACGTCTTGGTCGCACTTGCCCAGGCTGTGCGCCACTGCGGCACTTGCGCACGTTCCAGTTCCACAGGCTTGTGTCCAACCAACTCCACGTTCAATAACGCGAAGTGAAAGATGCTTCTTATCAATGAAACGAATGAACTCAACGTTTGCACCACCAAGTTGAGCGGCAAGATCTGCTGCGAGTGATTCTCTATCGGCGTCAGACCAAGAATCATTATCTTCAACAACTACGTGGGGATTGCCTACGTTTGCGACACCGAGCGTTCCGGGAAGTGCGTCTTTAAGGATTACTTGCCCCATGTCCACGCTGCCGGAACCTGTGTCGCCACTCATGTTGAGTGTGACAGTTTTAACCCCAGCCTGAGTTGACACTTTGAGCTCATTCCAAGTCGCGTGTGTGGCTCGGTGAACTGCTGCTGCAAGGCAGCGAATGCCATTTCCAGACATTTCAGCAATAGAGCCGTCGGCGTTATAGAGAACCATAGAAACTTCAGAGCCCACTTCTGCAAGGAGGAGGCCATCTGCGCCAATACCTGTTTGACGGTCACAAATGTCTTTTGCGCGCTGTGGGGTCCACCAATTAGCCGTCCCCTGTTCAATGACGTCAACAATGAAGTCATTGCCAGCACCATGCCACTTTTGTAGAGAACGTAAAGCCACTCTTCTAGTCTCGCACGAACCCATCAGGGGTTGTTAACACCTCTCGAAGCCGTTTTGCAGCGTCTCTAGGCTCTGCGAACCACTCAATACGAGGGTCTCGGTTAAACCATGAGCGCTGGCGGCGAGCGAGTCTGCGCGACTGGGTAATTGCGTCAACAACACACTCTTCGAGAGGCTGGCCATCTTCAATGTGGCGAAGAAGCTCACGGTAGCCAACAGCTTGGCGAGCAGTTCGAGACATGCCTGCAGGACTACTTGCCAGTGACTGCACTTCTTCTAAGAGACCTTGTTCCATCCAGGACCGAAAGCGCTCTTCAATTCGAGCACTAAGTAGCTCAACGTCAGGGCTGAGCCCTACTTGAACAACTCGCACGGGTCCATATTCACGCAGTCCAGAACCGAATGAAGAAAATGGTTTCCCACTTCCTAGTGTGACTTCTAGCGCTCTGGTAATTCTTCGTTCATTGTTTGATTCCATTCGACTCGCTGCGAGTGGATCAAGTTCTTGAAGTTGCTTGTAGAGAACATCGAGCTCAGTCTTTGCCCGTTCATCGAGCTCAGCTCGAACGGAAGGAAACTGACCTGGAATTTCTAGGTTGTCAAGAACTGCTCGGCCGTAGAGTCCAGTGCCTCCTACATAGAGCACTGCCCCACCGAGATTTCTCACCATGTCAGAAGCATCACGTGCTTCAGATTGGAACTGAGCAACGTTGAACTCATCATTTGGTTCAATGAGGTCAATCAAGTGATACGGGACTTCTTTTTGTTCCTGCTTTGAAGGTTTTGCAGTTCCAATGTCCATGCCCTTGTAGACCGTCATTGCATCAACGCAGAGAATCTCCACATCACCCATCTCAAGAGCAAGCTCGTGTGAGAGTGCTGACTTTCCAGACGCGGTTGGCCCAACGAGCGCGACAGCCATGCCGCCATGGTTCATCATGAGACGTGAAGTGGAATTCTTACTTTGTGCTTCGGTGCTCGTAGAACAGAGACGAGTTCACCCTTTAAGTGATACGGAGCAGCCTTTAAGAGCTTGACGGTCACCAGAGATCCGGCACGGACAGGCTCAGCGGTAACCGGGAAATGAACGAGCTTGCCTTGGCGAGTGCGCCCAGAAAGAACTTGGTCGTTCCTGCGTGATGGTCCCTCAACCAGCACCTCTTCGGTGTTGCCAACTCGAGCTTGATGCTTCTCAAGAGCAGAACGGTTAAGTACTTCCTTTAAGCGATCAAATCTCTCGGCGACTATTTCATCTTCAATGAATTCAGACTGCATTTCAGCTGCTCTTGTTCCTTCTCGAGCAGAGAAGATAAATGTGTAGGCAGCATCAAAGTGCGCTTCGGCGACCGCTGCGAGTGTTTCTTCAAATTCAGCTTCAGTTTCACCAGGAAATCCAACAATGATGTCGGTGGTTATTGCTAGATCGTCAATTGCAGCCCTAGCGGCGTTGAGTTTCTCCATGTAGCGCTCAATGGTGTAGCCACGTCTCATGGAGCTGAGAACACGATTAGATCCCGACTGGAGCGGTAGGTGAAGCTGATTGCAAACCGCCTTCGTTTCAAGCATTGCCTGAATGGTGTCGTCTCGGAAGTCCTTGGGATGAGGACTCGTGAATCTGATTCGCTCAATCCCCTCAACTGTTCCAATTTCGCGAAGTAGGTCAGAGAACAAAGGACTTCGACCAGTGATGTCACGTCCATACGAGTTCACGTTTTGTCCGAGAACTGTTATTTCTGTGACGCCTGACGCTGCAAGCATTGTTGCTTCTTGCATGATGTCTTCAACTGAGCGACTTACTTCGCCACCACGAACTGAAGGCACAATGCAGTATGCGCAGGTGTTGTCGCAACCAGTCTGAATAGTTATCCAGGCAGCGAATGGAAGTTCACGGACTGCGTAGAGAGCTGGAGCCATGTCTTTATGAGCTTCAGGATCTGGTGCATCAAGAATTTCAATTTGAGGGCCGTCGGTCATAGCTTTCTTCAAGAGACCCGGTGCTGAGGTGAGATTGTGAGTACCAAAGACAACATCAACCCAGTTCGCACGGCGAAGAATGTCGTCTCTGTCTTTTTGAGCCATACATCCACCAACTGCAATTTGCATTTCAGGGTGTGCTTTTTTATAGTCCTTTAATTCTCCGAGAGCGCTGTAGAGACGAAGGTCTGCATTCTCACGAATTGTGCAGGTATTGAAAATAACCACGTCAGCAATCGCATCTTTTTCTGCTGGTACTAATCCGTCAGCAACCATTAGGCCAGCAAGACGTTCTGAGTCGTGCTCATTCATTTGACAGCCAAATGTTCGAATTGCGAAAGTTTTGGGCATTCCCACGCCCTCCAGCCTACTCAGCCTCAAATAATTCTTTTCGAGCTTCCCTATACGTAACGCCAACGCCAGCAGCGACAATAAGACTCAGCCCGAGGACGTCCAGTGGAGTTATTTGCTCGGCAAGAAGAATCACACCAATCATGAATGCAAGTGCTGGGTCGAGAGACATCATTACTCCGGCGACAGATGGCTTGACTCTTCTGAACGCAAGAAGTTCTGCCCCAAATCCGAGAACAATTGACATCACAGAGATGATCAACATTCGACCCATCAAATAAGGGTGCGAGAGAAATATGTGAGACGACTTAATCGCAAACGGAATACAGAAAATTGTTGAGAATGTCATTGATACCGCCAGGCCTTCAAAGCCAAGAGTTTGTCCACCCATTCGGTGAGACGCCAGGATGTACGAAGCCCAGCCAATGCCCGCACCAACTGAGAAAATTGCACCAGTAACTGTTACCCCTCCACCAGGATGAGACAAGAAGACAACACCCATTGCGCCAAGGAGGATCAAGAAGAACTGATTCCATGTTCTCTTGCCAAGTGCAGCAACAAGAAAGGGGCCAGTAATGAATTCAATGCAAACCGCACTACCAAGTGGAATGCGTTCGATTGCCTGGTAGAAGGATTGATTCATAAAAGCAGTAACGAAGCCAAAGATCAAAGCAGTAATCCACTGCTGCTTTGTCCATTTTCTCAAATTAGGTCGTGAGATGAGAAGCAGTACTGCGGCGCCAAAGGCGAATCGCCACGTACTTGACGCCGCTGGACCAATGGATTTAAAGAGTGGCTGAATGATTGCAACTGACCAAGGAATCAGAGTCGCAGCAGTAACTAGAAGTGCAAGACCTTCGAAGGTGTTTTTCTTTTGAAGCTTTCTATGTGGGCTCAACGAGTTTCCAAGCCAGTTCGGTCCGCACTCAGAGTCAGTACTTGTCCTGGAATTGAATTCTTGTGCAGAAATTCATTCGCAGCCATAGCAATTCCCGGAGCGTTCTTCTGCGTACTGAGGCCAAGCATGGTCGATCCTGCACCTGACCAGCACGAAGCAGCGGCTCCAGCATCACGAAGTGTTTGAAGAAGAGGAGATGCAAATGAAAGAAGCGGCATACGGTACGGCTGATGAAGGTAGTCATCCATTGCTGAAGGAACAAAGTCTTGATGATTTGCCAGTCCAGCAATAAGTAGACCTAGCGAATTGAGGTTATGTACAGCATCTGCAAATGGAACTTGCTTAGGAAGTACACGGCGTGCATCCGCTGTAGCTAATTCTTCGTCTGGAATAACAACAACGAATCGCCACTCATTATCGAGCTGTAATGGTCTTGCGATGATTGAACCATCTTTTTCAACATTTGCAACAACAAGCCCACCTAGCAACGAAGCAGCAGCATTTTCAGCGTGGCCATCAATCTTTGTTGCAATACCTAGAACATCGTTTGACCCAGCCGCCGCAGCTGCAGCGAGTGCGAGTGATGCAGATGATCCAAGACCTCTCGAAAGTGGGATGCCAGACTTGACGTGCATCTTGTAGTTGGAATGTCCAAGAACTTGTGTGGCAATTTTGGCGGCCATGTGGTTCTCATCGTCAAAGAGGCCAGCTCCGTAGCCTTCAGAGCTAATTGAGAAGGAGTCGCTTAGTTCGAGGGAGACCTCGATGTAGAGCTCAAGAGCTACCGCGAGCGCGTCAAATCCAGGTCCAAGGTTGGCAGATGAGGCTGGGACGCGTACAAGCATGTATCTAGCGTAGGCGTTGCCAGAGCGTCAGTGGAACTGCACCCTTTTGAGCGACAACTGCAATGCGGTACTTCTTTGAACCATTTATTACGAGCCAACCAACAACGTCACCTTTGTGGATGCGTGAAGTTATGCGCTTTGAGACAAATTTGACAGGCAGCCCATGAGCAACTGATGACCAAGATACTTGGACATTTTCGGAGACCCCGAACGTAGTGGTGTTGCTACCCCATCCAATTCGACCAAGCGAGACGTTGGGTGAAAACGTGAAGCTTGCATCTTGGGCAATCATTGAAATAACTGACCTCTCAAGTGCAAGCGTTGCATCTCCAGCAGTTCTCAGTAAATCGCCACCTTGTGCCCCAAGCACTACGGCATATGCGGTTTGAGGAATCCCATTAATCATGAATGTCATAGCCATTGCATTACATCCGCCAGCTTCAGTAGTCCTGCCGGACTTAACACCAATTACATCGTTAGTTCCAACATAGGGCGTATACGAATTAACTTTGCCCGCAACTGGAAGAACAACACTTGACTGAGTCACTATTGATTGCACAAGTGGAGACTGCATCAGCAATGAAGCTAATTGCACTTGATCTTGTGCGGTTGAGACAGATCCCGACGAGAATCCAGAAGGGTCAACGTAATGAGTACTTACAATTCCAATTAGTTGCGACTGAGCGTTCATTTCAATAACGAAGTTCTCCACAGAACCAGATGTCATTACTGCAAGCAATGCTGCATAGTTATTCGCCGAGTGAACCAAGAGACCACTAAGTAAATCTCTCTCACAAATCTTTTCACCTTCGGTCACATAAGCGTTCGACTCTCCCTGGAACTTCATGACGTTGTACGTTGAAACGTCTTGAGCAGTAATAACAACGCAAGGACCATTATCGGTAGAAGACTTCGCAGGGTAACCCAGTGGAAGCTTTGAAAGGACAACGTACGCAGTCATCATTTTTGTGAGACTCGCGATTGGTCGCGTCACATCATTATTTGACTTAAGAAGTCCCAGCGCCGGAACACTTATTGATGCACTGCCAACACTTGGCCATGCATAGTTAGATGTCTGCGAAGTTGTGCCAACTGTTACTGAGCTCATTACGTGTGAAGCCTTCGCGGGCGAATGAAGCAGCGGCAGCTGCATGGCCACAATGAGGGCAACTGAAATTGAAATTCCTATAAGGACTGATACAAAACGAATAAATAAACCGCTGAGTGCAGGATGTTTTACTGACACGGGTTACAGCGAGGTCTTCTCGTCGTACTGTTCTTGGGTCATAAGTACACGACGGGCCTTCGAGCCATCACCAGCAGCGACGACGCCCTCTTCTTCCAGCTGGTCCATTAAGCGACCAGCACGAGCAAATCCAACGCGAAGCTTTCGCTGCAACATTGATGTTGATCCTTGCTGCGTAGAGAGGACCAGCCTGCGAGCTTCATGAAGCACCATGTCATCATCATCGCTGGCAGACGCGTTTAGCGAGCCGTTGCCGGTGCGGCCAATAGGTATGTCTTGGGCGAGGATTGTTTCTGCACGACCACCTTGGGCCTTCCAGTTTTCAACAATCTTTCGAACCTCGTCTTCAGAAACCCATGGTGACTGGAGTCGACGTGCAATGTTGCTTGAGGCTGTTACGAGCAACATGTCACCCTTACCAATGAGTCGCTCTGCTCCACCTTGGTCAAGAATCACTCGGCTGTCAGCAAGAGAAGAAACAGCAAACGCCATTCGACTTGGAACGTTGGCCTTAATAACTCCAGTAATAACGTCAACACTTGGACGCTGGGTTGCGAGGACCAAGTGGATTCCAACGGCGCGAGCCATCTGAGCAATACGAACTACGGATTCTTCAACGTCACGTGCAGCAACCATCATGAGGTCGTTGAGCTCGTCAACAACAATCACTATGTAAGGGAACTTCTCCGGACCGGGTTGTTCTTCAATGTCTGACTCAAGACCTGATCCACGTTCAATTGCTTCAGCGACCTGTTCACGCACAGAAGGCTCTGGCTGAAGTTCTCCTCGAGCAATCATCTCTTGATAGCTCGTGATGTCACGAGCGCCGCTAGCGGCGAGGATGTCGTAGCGACGCTCCATTTCCTTTACGGCCCAGGCAAGCATTCCTGCAGCCTTCTTAGGGTCAACAACAACTGGGGCAATGAGGTGAGGCAGATCGTTGTACTGCCCCATTTCAACTCGCTTGGGGTCAATGAGAACTAAACGAAGTTGATCTGGAGTAGCACGCATTACAAGTGAGGTAACGAGTGAGTTAATGCACGAACTCTTTCCAGCACCAGTAGCGCCAGAAATTAGTACGTGAGGCATTTCGCCAAGATTGACTACAACTGTCTTACCAGAAATGTCTTTTCCAATTGGAACGTCAAGTGCGTGGTGTGCTCCCGCTGCTTCATCGGACGCGAGGAGGTCTCCGAGTGCCACAAGAGTGCGCTGACGATTTGGAACTTCAACTCCAATCGCAGAACGTCCTGGAATAGGAGCCAAGATTCGAACATCTGGAGACGCCATGGCGTAGGCAATGTCTTTGTTGAGTGATGTAACTCGTGCAACCTTTACTCCAGGTCCAAGTTCTAATTCATAGCGAGTCACTGTTGGGCCAACGGTGTAGCCAACGAGTGTTGTGTCCACTCCGTGCGCAGCGAGTGCGGTTACAAGTTCCGCGCCCGCCAGGTCAATTGCACTTCGATCTTGTTTCTGTTCCTTGGTTCGACCAAGTAGCGACATTGGAGGAAGCACCCAGTCGCTGTGCATGGGAGCAGCCTTCGCAGCTGGCTTGGCTGGCTTCTGTGGAGCAGGGGCTGCTGGCATTGCTGGTAGTGGAATGTCTTCTTCGTAGTCAACAATGACTTCTTCAGGGAACTCTTCTTCGTAAATGAAAGGTTCTGGAAGTGGTTCTACTTCAGCAACTTCTTTCTTTTTACGGCGTCGAGGTTTTTCTTCGACCTCTTCTTCGGCTTCTTCGTAGTTTTCGTCTGCCTGTGGACGTGAGTTCCACCACGCAGCAAGTCGTCCGCCGATTGCACGCATTAACGCTCCGAAGGCAAACACAAGTGCACGAAGACCAATGCCCGTTGTTACCATGATCGCAATAATTATCACTGCGAACAAAACAACAAGAGCGCCAGCGATACCAATTGTTGTGTGGAGTCCTCCTCCGACAAGAACTCCAAGCCATCCACCCGCGTGCGCAAGTTCTGATGTTGTCGCACTTAGTGATGGACGACCTCCCGATAGGTCACCCAGTCCACAAACTCCAATGAGACCTAGTCCAACACCCCAGGAGAACCTTGTGCGGTCGACTTCAAGGTTTCCCCAGATGAGTCCTGCGCCAAGGCCAATAAGAATTGGTGGAATTGCAAAGCGTCCGATTCCAAATACCGAAGAAAGGCCTTTTGAAATGCTGTGCCCCACCGGGCCAAGTGCACCAGCTTCAGCAAGTAATGAGAAGAGGCCAACTACGACAAGCAGAACAATCCAGATGTCTCGTTCATGGCGTTTCCAGGCCGACGGCGTGTCCGTAGGTGATGATCGCTTCGTTGAACGAGCGGGGGCCTTTTTGGCCGGCTTTTTCTTGTGTCGTGCTTGTGCCACAACCATCTAACTTACTGAACTTATGCCCATTTTTAGTGCCAATCCATCTAGTGTGGTTTCATGTCGCAACCAGATAGTTCCTCACTCAAACTCGCCGAGCGTCTTGGGGTTAATGCCTACGTAGGCACCGTTGTCTCTTCAAAGCAGATAAGCACCTCGCTTTACGAGGTCATCCTCGCTGGAAACGCTGAGAAGCTTGCTGGTGTGCCCGGTAATGACGTAATGGTTCGAATGGCCGACAACAACGGTGCCTTCGGTCGTAGGCGCTACAGCGTGCGCTCAGTTGACCCTGAAAATGACCAGTTCACTCTCTGGGTCAGCACAGATCATGAGGGACCAGGTAGTCGCTGGGCAAAGAACGCCAAGCGCGGAGATGAAGTTGACCTTGTAGGACCGCGTGGAAAAATACCTTTAGACCCACTTGCTGACTGGTATCTCTTCATGGGTGATGTTTCTGGTCTCGCTGCTTTTTACCGCATGGCGCAGAGTATTGAAATTCCCGGCAAAGCCATCTTCATTGTTGAAACAAAGCATGATGACGATTCAGTTACGGCGTCATTTGATGAAGGCCTCGGAGTCACTGGAATCTTCGTAGATAAAAATGGACGAGCAGAGAATGATCCGTCAGGACTGCTTAGTGGTCTAAGTGCATTCGCTTTCCCACCAGATGAAGGTCACGCGTATCTCTTTGGTGAATTTACAATCACAAAAGTTCTTCGAGAAGCATTGCTTGACCGTGGTCTAAAAGACGAGCAAATTAGTCGAAAGGCTTTCTGGCGACACGGTGAAAAGAACGCCGAAAACGGCGAACCTAACAAGCAAGACTAAAGAACAACGACCGCTGGCAACAACACTGGTTGGCGGCGATACTTCTGTCCAAGAATTCTTCCTGCAGCACGTTGCGCAACCTTATTAATCGATCCCTCGTCACGGTCGCCCTCGCTGAGAGCATTCTGAATTGAATCACGAACGGTGTCAGTCACTGCATCAAGAAGTTTCTTGTCGTGCTCGCCTTCAAACCAACCACGTGTAGTAATTCGAACTGGTTGAACAATCACGCCTCGTTCACGGTCAATACCCGCTGAGATCTGAAGAACTCCGTACTCAGCAAGCATGCGTCGCTCTTCGAGTGGCTTCTCATCAAGGTCACCAGCGCTGCCGTCGATGTAGTGAAAGCCCGCAGGAATCTGACCAGATAAACGAATACCATCGTCTGAAACTTCAACCTGGTCGCCATCTTCACAGACGAGAATGTGATCGTGGCCGAGGCCCATAGATTCTGCGAGATCAGCGTGGTGCACCAAGTGACGGTACTCACCATGGACTGGAACAAAGTTTTTCGGACGAAGTAACTGGTGAAACGTGCGCAGTTCACCTTGACGAGCGTGACCAGATGCGTGCACCGGTTCGTGGCCAGAGTGAATTACTTCAGTACCGGCACGGTGAAGATCATCAATCAATCTTCCTACTGACCATTCGTTTCCTGGAATCGGGTGAGAGCTAAGGATGATGGTGTCATCAGCGCCAACGGTGAAGTCGCGTGCATCTCCACGAGACAACTTTGAGAGCGCCGCTAACGGTTCGCCCTGGCTACCGGTGCAGATAACGCACACTTCACCCGGCTCGTAGCGATCAATGTTGGCAATGTCAACAAAGTCAGCAGTATCAACGTGCAGCAAGTTCAGCTTTCGGGCTAATTTCACGTTGACATCCATTGACCGACCTAGAAGTGCAATCTTTCGATTCTGTTCAAGTGCAACATTGATGATCTGCTGGACGCGGTGAATGTGGCTCGCGAAGCATGCAACAACAATGCGCTTCTTTGGTCGTTCAAGAAATAGTCTGCGCAGTGCCCCACCAACTGAACGCTCTGAGGCAGTGAATCCTGGCTCCTCCGCATTTGTTGAGTCACAGAGCAGTAGCGCAACGCCTTCGTCGCCGAGGGCCGCAAGGCGAGAAATGTCGGTGCGTCTTCCATCAATTGGAGTCAGGTCAAGCTTGAAGTCACCCGAGTGAACAATGATTCCAATTTTTGTGTGAAAGGCCAGCGCATGTGCGCTCGGTACGGAGTGAGTAACTGGAATGAATTCAATTTCGAATGGTCCAATTTTTCTCTTTTCACTATCAGCCACCTCAATGAAGGTGAGGTCGTGTCCAACGCGAGCTTCAGTTAAACGGTGCTTTGCAAAACCAAGAGTCAGTGCAGCTCCATAAATCGGAACATTGATGTCTTTGACGAGGTAGCGAAGCGCACCAGTGTGGTCTTCGTGTCCGTGCGTCAGAACAATCGCGTCAACGCGGTCTTTGCGCTCAATCAGCCAGCGAAAGTCAGGGAGGATGAGGTCCACCCCGTACATGTTTGGCTCAGGAAACATAAGGCCAGCATCAACAACAACAATGCGACCATCTTGTTCAATTGCGCAGCAGTTTCGGCCAATTTCACCGAGGCCACCAAGGAACGTAACGCGAACAGAATCTTTAGCCACGAGTAGCTCGCAGGGCCGTCACGATTTCAACTGCTTTCGTGTCAAGCGCTGCATCACTAGGCGCGTGCGGAAGGCGGCACTGGCCCACATTAAAACCTAAATATCTCATAGCTGCTTTCGATGGCATTGGATTTGGATACAGCAGTGTTCCTTCAAACGCACAACTATCACTAAGACGTGCTTTAAATTCATTCGCAAGCGCAACGTCACCAGCAATGTACGACGAGATCATTTGAGAAAATTCAGGACTAGCCCAGTGAGATGCAACAGATACAACACCAACGCCACCAATTTCCATGAAATCAAGTACCAGTGAGTCATCACCGCTGTAGAGATCAAGTGAAGTTCCAAGGACAGACTTGGTGTTCTTCGCTTGCTCTAAATCAGAAGACGCATCTTTAAGCGCAACAATGTTCTTGTTGTTCTTGACGAGAGCGATTGTCGTCTCAGAATCAATCTTTCGTCCCGTACGAGATGGAATGTCATAGAGCATCACAGGAAGCTGTGTTGACTGCGCAACTGCAGCCAAGTGAAGTTCAATCCCCTTTTGACTGGGACGAGCGTACGCAGGGGTTGTTGCGAGCACTCCAGCGACGCCGGTTGCTTTTAGCTTGCCAGTCAGTTCAACTGAACGCGCGGTGTCTGATGAAGTTGATCCAGCAATAACGGGGACCGTTACCGCGCTAGCGACGGTAGCGAAGAGTTCTAGTTTCTCTTCGTCAGACAGTGATGTCCCCTCACCAGTTGATCCAGCAACAACGAGTCCATCGCTGCCCTCAGAAACCAGGAACCTTGCAACCTCACGAGCAACATCGTGATCAATTGAGCCGTCTGAAGCAAAAGGGGTCACCATGGCGGTAAGTACGCGGCCAAATTGCGGTGAAGTCATGAATAAGAAGTTACCAGTCTGAGGCTTCTAGGAATACCTAGGAATAGCGCTCTAGAGCAGTGAGTCAATGCCACTAATGAAACAAGGGGTTGCACCAATTGCATTGGCCGCGATTGCCACTCCTTGTACAAAACTGCTTCGTTCAAAGGAGTCATGGCGGATTGTGAGTCCTTCACCAGGTCCCCCAAAAAGAACTTCTTGGTGCGCAACAAGTCCAGGTAGTCGAACCGAGTGGATTCTCACTCCATCAACAACGTCAGCGCCACGAGATCCAGCAAATGTTTCACGTTCTGTCACGTCAGCGATAGAAGCCTTACCAGCGCTCTTGCGAGACTTTGCGATGCCCTGCGCCGTAGTGATTGATGTCCCTGAAGGAGCATCAACTTTCTTATCGTGATGGAGCTCAATGATTTCAACGCGGTCAAAGTATGGAGCAGCGA
>Ga0194047_10000655_pt1 | contig 22456 bp, 15 predicted proteins | sample JunL225m_MetaG_2_FD_160070 | JGI IMG/M metagenome (GOLD analysis project Ga0194047, IMG submission 160070) | Anoxic zone freshwater microbial communities from boreal shield lake in IISD Experimental Lakes Area, Ontario, Canada - Jun2016-L221-5m | ecosystem: Environmental > Aquatic > Freshwater... | reverse complement strand
GGTTTCCATAAATGAGACTAATTATAATTTCGAATTCATGCTAAAGATACTGAACAAACCATGAATAGATAATAGGGGGTTGACTAAAAACGCATTATAATAATATGATATGCGTTAAATAAACTTAAAAACCCCTTAATAATGATATAGATTCGTTAATAATAAGACTAACAGATGTTTTAACATTGAACTTAAACGATATTTGTAACCAGTTTAATTCAATAATAGATGAAATACATATTTCTTATTTTTTTATCCATTTTGATGGCGCGCGCAAGCATGGCTCAAGATTGGGGGCACAATTATACAGAAGCGGCGACAGCTGCAAAAAAAGAGCATAAATTAATTTTAGTTAATTTTTCAGGATCAGATTGGTGTGGTCCATGTATCAGATTACACAAAGAAGTTTTTACAACTGATGTTTTTATTAAAGTAGCCAAAGAGAAATTGGTTTTGGTAAATGCAGATTTTCCTAGGTACAAAAAAAATCAATTGCCGGCCAATCAACAAAAAATTAATGAATCCATTGCTGAATTATTTAACAATAAAGGAATTTTTCCATTAACGGTTTTGGTAAATAGTGATGGAAAAATTATCAAATCATGGGATGGATTCCCATCTTCTATTGATGATTTTAATGAAGATTTACAACAAACCATTCAAGATAATTTATAAACATGGCTGCATCGGCAATGTATAAAAAAGCAATGAAGTTGATGGGCAATCACTTTGAAATCACTGTGATAGCTGAAGACGAAGCATGGGCCTATGCTCAAATAGATAAGGGGGTACAAGAAATTCAAAGAATAGAAAAATTATTGACTACTTTTTCCGAAGACAGCGAAACAAATTTAATTAATTCAAACGCAGGCATTGCGGCAGTAAAAGTAAGCACAGAAATTATTGAATTGATACAAAGAGCTTTGAAAATTTCATCGGTGACGCAAGGCGCTTTTGATTTAAGTTATGGATCGGTGGATAAAAGTCTTTGGAATTTTGATACTACCATGACAGCTTTGCCAAGTAAAGAAGTAGCCAAAAAAAGTGTACGATTAATTAATTACAAGCACATTATTGTTGATATAAAAAATTCCACTGTCTTTTTAAAAGAAAAAGGGATGCGCATTGGATTTGGAGGCATTGGGAAAGGCTATGCTGCTGAAAGCGCTAAAAAAATAATGCAAGCAGCGGGTGTGCAAAGTGGTGTAGTGAATGCTTCTGGCGATTTGACTACCTGGGGTACGCAGGCCAATGGTGATAAATGGACCATAGGTATCGTGCATCCAGAATTGGTTTCGGCAATTTTTTCTTATATGAATATTAGTGAATTGTCGGTAGCCACTTCGGGCAATTATGAAAAATTTATTATGATTGATGGGGAAAAATATTCACATACAATTAATCCTAGGACGGGCTTACCAGTTAAAGGAATAAAAAGTGTTACCATTGTATCTACCAATGCAGAGATTGCGGATGCCATGGCGACACCGGTAATGATTATGGGCATTCATGCAGGCTTGGACATGATCAATCAAATAAAAGATATTGAAGCCATTGTAATAGATGATGAAAATAAATTATATACTTCTCATAATATTAAGTTGACAAAGTAAAAACCTAAATCATTAAAAAATAAAATGAAAAACACAAAATTATTTATTTCAGTATTATTACTTCTTTTTGTTTTCACTTCATGTGAAACTGTAAAAGAGTATCAAAAAAATAGATTAAACGATTCTGAAATGGCATTGAATGCAAGAAAAGTGGAAAAGAATGAAATGAATTTTCAATCTTATAAAGAAGGTGCTGCTGGTGCGAATGGCGGAAAAACTGGTGGTGGCTGTGGTTGCAATTAATCTTTAATTTATATTATTTAGTTTTTAATGAAAAAATTATCACTCACTCTTATTGGACTTTATTTATTATTTCTACATGGGTTTTCTCAGGTAACAGAGCACTATACCAGTATATTTCAAGCCAAACCTTTAAAAATCGAAGAGATTAATTTAGTGACAAGTTACTATTCGCAAACTGGAACACATTCTGCAGTAACCGGAGGAGGCAATGGCGTTTACGGAGGAATTACATTGAATGGTTCTGAACAACTTACCGATTTTGCAAATATGTTGGAATTGAAATTAGTAGGATATGGTGAAACTGGATTGAAACATACTATCCTTGCTGGTTTAGGCATCGACCATCATACTGCTGCATCACAAAGATGGATTTCTAGTACAGGCGCTTCATCACCAGAAGGCACAAGAGTTTATCCATCTATCAATTGGACAGAAGAAAATGAAGAAAAAGGAACTGAATTTGGATTTGGTTCTTATTACTCTCATGAATACAATTACAATTCTTTTGCTTTGGACGGACATTATGGTTTTAAAAATAAAACAGGCGGCGAGTTTACTGGAAAAGTATCTGCTTATTTTGATCAGGTTAAATTAATTTATCCTTCGGAATTAATTCCTGCTACGGCCATAGCAGGTGTTACACCTTATGACGTAAACATTATTAAAACCAATGCCAGTGGTGGTGGAGGTGGTGGTGGTATTTATGTTGGTGGAGATTCAAAACCAAGCATTCCTACTTCTCCTCGTAATACGTATACAGGTTCTTTAACTTATTCTCAAGTTGTCAATAAAAGCGCTCAATTTTCTTTGTTATTAGACATCGTTAAACAAGATGGATGGTTGGGCTTGCCATTTCATAGAGTCTTTTTTAAAGACGGATCTGAAAAAATTGAAAACCTACCCCATTCAAGATTAAAAATTCCAGTGGGCGCGCGTTTTAATTATTTTATTGGGGATGATTTAATTGTCAGAACCTATTATCGTTTTTATACAGATGATTGGGGATTGGTTTCCCATACGGCTAGTGTAGAATTACCCTATAAGATCACACCATTTTTTTCGGTGTCTCCATTTTATAGATTCTATACCCAAACGGCTACCAAATATTTTGCACCCTTGGGCATGCATGCCAGTTCGGATACTTATTTTACAAGTAACTACTCTGCTGCTGCTTTTAATAGCAATTATTTTGGGTTAGGACTTAGGTCGGCCCCCCCAGGTGGTTTTGAAGGCACGTATTTATCGGCCTTGGAATTAAGATATGGTCATTATTCCCAAAGTACCGACCTCAATTCTAATGTAATCTCATTACATTTTACGCTTAAATAAGGGTCATCAGGCCCTTTGTAATTTTTTAATTGAATAGGCGAGCTAGTCTTTGACAGGCTCGCCTATTTGTATTAAATTAGATCCTTCCAATCTCTACATCAATATTAAAAAATAGCTAGTATGAAACAAATCATTTTGCGCAGTTTATTTCTCCTTTTTTTACCAATGGTGGTCATGGCACAAAAGAAAAATGAAATTGCAAAGTCAGTAAATAACGTCAATGAAACAGAATATTATAAACCTTTGTTATGGAGAAATGTGGGTCCCATGCGCGGTGGCCGTTCTGTAACCTCTACAGGGGTCATTGGGAATAGTTTTACTTATTATATGGGTACCACTGGTGGAGGTATTTGGAAAACAGAAGATGCTGGTCAAACCTGGGACAATGTATCTGATGGATTTTTTAAAACAGGATCAGTAGGTGCTGTGGCTGTTGCTGCTTCTGATGCGAATGTAGTGTATGTTGGTATGGGAGAACATCCTCCAAGAGGGGTTACTTCAAGTTATGGAGATGGTGTATATAAAAGTACAGATGCAGGAAAAACCTGGAAACACATAGGATTAGATTTAACAAGACAAATAGCCAATATTCGTATTCATCCTACCAACCCAGATATTGTTTATGTAGCAGCACAAGGTGCAATACATGGTGCAAGTGTAGACAGAGGTGTTTACAAATCTGTGGATGGAGGAAAAACTTGGAACAAAACATTGTATGTAGATGAAAATTCTGGTTGTGTGGATTTAAGTATGGATATGAATAATCCAAGAATTTTGTATGCAGCGATGTGGGATTATCGTCGTTTGCCTTGGGAAGTAAGAAGTGGTGGAAAGGGAAGTGGTTTGTATAAGAGTACAGATGGTGGAGATACTTGGGAAAAAATTCAAAATGGATTGCCTAAAGAATTAGGAAAAATGAGTGTGGCAGTTTCACAAGCCAATTCTAATAAAATTTATTTAGTGGTAGAGAGTGATTCAGAAAAAGAACAAGGTGGATTATTTGTTTCTGAAGATGCAGGAAAATCTTGGAACAGAATTAGTAAAGATCATCGATTGGTGCAAAGAGCTTGGTATTATATCGAAGCTACTGCCGATCCTGTGGATGAAAATACAGTCTATGTTTTAAGTTCTCCTGCTATAAAAAGTACAGATGGCGGAAAAACATGGGAAAATTTTAGAGCACCGCATGGAGACTATCATCAGTTGTGGATCAATCCGAACAACAATAAAAATATGATTGTTTCCAATGATGGGGGTGGTGCCATTACATTTAATGGAGGAAAAACTTGGAGCACGCAAAACAATCAACCTACAGCACAATTTTATAGAGTGAATGCTGATAATTTATTCCCATTCAATTTGTATGGTGGTCAACAAGACAATTCCAGTGTAAAAATTGCCAATCAAACTACCTCATGGGGAGGCATTTCTGATCGCGATTGGACTTCAAGTGCTGGCGGTGAATCTGCTTTTTTAGCCTTTGATCCAAACAACCCAAGATATGTAATGGGAGGATCGTATCAAGGTACCATTGGCGTATTGGATACTAAAACCAATGATGAAGTAAGCGTGATGGTAGCGCCCATTCAATATCAGTCCTTACAACCTAAGGACATGAAATACCGTTTCAATTGGAACGCACCAATCGTAAGATCGATGCATGAAGACGCGTATTACCATGCAGGAAATATTTTATTCAAAACAACCGATTTGGGAAAATCTTGGAAAGCCATCTCTCCAGATTTAACAACCCATGATACTTCTAAAATGGGTAGGAGCGGAACGCCATATACCAATGAGGGCGCTGGTGGAGAAAATTATTGTACGATTGCATATGTTATAGAATCACCACTTGAAAAAGGAGTCATCTATACTGGAAGTGATGATGGCTTAGTACACATCACTAAAGATGGTGGCGCTACCTGGAACAATATTACACCAGAAGGGGTGAAAGGTGCCTTGGTCAATTCAATTGAAGTATCTCCTTTTGATAAAGCCACAGCTTATATTGCTGTTACTAGATATAAGTTCAACGACTTTACACCATTTTTATACAAAACAACCGATTATGGAAAAACTTGGACCAAGTTAGTAGACGGTATTCCTTATGGTGCTTTTGTAAGAGTGGTGCGTGAGGACAATCAAGTTAAAAATTTATTGTACGCAGGAACTGAAACTGGATTTTATATTTCTTACAATGGTGGTTTGAATTGGAAACAATTGCAACTCAACTTACCTATTGTAGCCATTACCGATTTAAAATTACATCAAGATAAATTATTGGCTTCTACCCAAGGGCGTGCATTTTGGATTTTAGATGACTTAACGCCTGTTCGAAAAGCGGCATCAAGTTTAAACAATGCATTTAGTTTATTACCAGTTTCAAATGTATATCGAATCAACAGTGGAAGTCCTTTAGACAGACAATTTAGCGAAGACGAAAATCCATTGAAGATCAATACCACCATGGTAAATCCTGCAAGTGGAGCAGTGATTTATTACCATATACAAAATAAAGACTCTGTTAAAAAACTAAGCATTGAAATTTTAGATGCCGCCAACAATGTTATTCGTACTTATGCCAATGAGAAATCTACGCAAGCAACAAGTAACAATAGCAAAGAGTCGGATCCTAAAGTAGAAATTAGAACTGGCTTGAATAGATTTGTTTGGGATTTGCGTCATGCCAATCTGCCTTCTATTGACAATGTATACATCGAAGGAAGTAATGCAGGCCGTAAAGTAATTCCAGGTGAATATACCATTCGTTTAAAAATCAACGAAGCAGAACAAAGCGCCAAAGTAAAAGTATTGGCAGACCCAAGATACAATGCACCATCAGCAGATTTTGAAGCACAAGAAAAATGGTCCAAATTAGTTTCAGAGGATGTAACTGCCATTCATGTGTCTGTGGTGCAAATGCGCAAAGTGCAAGATCAATTGAATCAGTTTGTGAAAAGAGCTGAAGGCAATAAAACTTTAGATTCTTTAACAGCTAAAGCCAAAGCCATCAATAAAGTGATTAAAGTGTGGGAAGAAGAATTAATTCAGCCCAAGTCACAAAGCAATGATGATGTTATCAATTTCATTAATAAATTAAGTGCAAATTTAATTTTCTTAAAAGGAGAAATTGAAAGCAGTGCAAGTTTGCCTTATGTTACCGAAGGGCAAATGAAACGCTATGATGAGTTGCATGCAGCATGGGGAAAATATGAAATACAAAAACAATCATTATTAACCAATGAAATTGCAGCATTCAATGAAGCTTGTAGAAAAGCCAATTGGAATTTTGTAGGTTTTGAAAATTAAATTATTTATGAAAAAAATTATTTTATCCTTATTTTTTGCAAGTGTCTTTGCTTTTGGCTATGCGCAAGTGCCTGCACTTAGAGCCATACAACCAAGCGATTTGTATCGTTTGAATTCCATCTCCAATCCAAAAGTTTCTCCAGATGGCAATTGGATTTTATACAGTTTAAGCACGGTAGATGCCGTCAAAGATAATTTCAGTTCTAAATTATACATGATAAGTGCCAATGGCAAAGAAACGCTTGCATTAACTGAAAATACCAAAGCCTTCTCTAATTACAATTGGAGTCCCGATGGCAAATACATTTCTTTTTTGGCCCCAGGTAAAGAACAGGAAGGGATGCAATTGTTTTTAATGGATAGAAGAGGTGGAGAACCCATTCAATGGACGCACATCAAAGGTGAAATTCAATCTTATCAATGGTTTAAAGATGGCAAGCATTTAATTTTTACCATTAAAGATTTTAATTATGCAGATACAGCCAAATCTAAAAATAGAAAACCTTATGAGATAGATAGGTACCGCTTTAAAGCAGACTATGAAGGTTATTTAGACAATCGTAAAACCCATTTGTATGCTTTTAATGTAGCTGCTAAAAAATTGGATACTTTAACCAAAGGAAATTTTAACGAATCAGAAGCAGACATTAGCAGTGATGGAAAATTCATGGTGTATGTAAGCAATACCAGCATCAACTCAGATCAAAATGACAATACGGATATTTTCATAAGATCATTAAGTGGGGATAGTGTAAAACAGTTGACCAATTATAAAGGATCAAATCGTAGTCCTAAATTTAGTCCAGACAATCATTCGGTTGCGTTTTTACAAGCAAGTTCTGAAGATGCTTACAATATGTATGATTTGCAACAATTGGGTGTGTATGATCTACAAAAAAATACCGCTAAAATTATTACCAAAAACTACGATCGTTCTATTGAAAATATAATTTGGAATGTAGATGGCCAATCTATTTTGGCAACAGTAGAAGATGATCGAAGTCAAAATATGGTACAATTCAATGCAAATTCAGGGGAGGCAAAACAATTAACGCATGAGATGGGCGTGTACAATAGTTTAGACATGAATGCAAATGGAAATTTAGTGGCTTTGTACAGTAGTCCCAATATACCTTCTGAAATTTATACTGCTACCAATTTTCAATTTCAACAACTCACCCATGTACAAGACAGTTTTTTAGCACCACTTAAAAAAATAGTCGTAAAGGGTTTTAGTGCGGTTGCCTCAGATAAAAATAAAGTAAATGGCATCTTGTATTTGCCAGATAGTGCTTCAAAAAATTTACCGCTTGTTTTATTTATACATGGAGGCCCCGTAGCACAGGATGAATATTCATTTGATTTATCGCGTCAAATATATGCTGCAGCAGGTTATGCAGTAGCAGCTGTGAATTATAGAGGAAGTAGTGGACGAGGGGCTAATTATACCAAAACCATATATGCAGATTGGGGGAACAAAGAAGTCAAAGACATTATTGGTGCTGCAAATTATTTAATTAAAGAAGGCATTGCCGATTCTAACAAAATGGCCATCTCGGGTTGGAGTTATGGAGGCATACTTACCAATTACACCATTGCAACCGATCATCGATTCAAAGCAGCAGTAAGTGGAGCGGGCAGCTCTTTAATGCTTTCTTTTTATGGAACCGATCAATACATTACACAATATGAACCTGAATTGGGCAAGCCATGGGAAAATTTAAAAAAATGGTTGGATGTTTCTTATCCATTCTTTAAAGTGAAAGAAATAAAAACACCTACTTTATTTATGGCCAGCCAAGCAGATTTTAATGTACCAGTTGTAGGTGCCGAACAAATGTATCAGGCATTTAAATCGGTAGGGATTCCAACAGAATTGATTATTTATCCCAATCAGAATCATGGCATTCGTGTGCCTTCCTATTTGATACATAGATACGACAGTCATATCAATTGGTTTAAGACCTATCTTAAATAATAAAGGAGTAAATTGTAAGCAATGAAAACAATTAGATGGGGCATGATTGGATGTGGCAGTGTCACTGAATTAAAAAGTGGTCCTGCGTTTAATAAAGCTGCTGGTTCTAAATTAATAGCAGTAATGCGCCGTGACGCAGAAAAATTAAAAGACTATGCTACTCGACATCATGTGCCTTATGCCTTTACAGATGCGGATGAATTAATCAACCACCCCGAAGTGGATGCAGTTTACATTGCTACACCACCAAAATTTCATGAGCAGTATGCCATTGCTGCCATGAAAGCAGGCAAACCAGTATATGTAGAAAAGCCCATGGCATTGGATGTAGCCGCATGCATGCGCATGGAAGCCTATTCAAAAGAATCGGGTGTGAAGATGGTGGTAGCGCATTATCGTCGGGCCTTGCCCTTGTTTTTAGAAGTTAAAAAATTAATGGATGCCAATGCTATTGGGAAAATACGTTCTGTGCGCATCGAGATGTTAAAACAAGCAGGTGGCAATTTAAATCCAGTTGAAAATTGGAGAATAGATCCAGCATTAGCAGGCGGTGGTTATTTTTACGACTTAGCGCCGCATCAATTGGATTTGATTTTTTATTATTTTGGTAAAGCAATTCATTATGCAGGTAAGTCAAGCAATCAAGCGGGCTTGTATGCAGCAGAAGATACTGTGCACGGCACCATGCTTTTAGAAAATGGAATTGAATTTACAGGTGAATGGAATTTTGCGGGGTCCACTAGCGAAGACAAAGATCTTTTTGAAATTATAGGAACAAAAGGAAAAATTTCTTTCCCTGTATTTGGACATGATATTCTTTTAGAAAAAATAAATGAAGTGCTTGATAATAAAGAGACCATTCATTTTGAACCACCTATGCACAATCAACAAAATTTTATTGAGAAAGTGGTACAATATTTTCTAGGGACTGGGAGCAATCCATGCAGTGCAGCTGATGCTTTACAATCAATGCGCGTCATGGAAAGCTTTGTATATGGGGCTAATAAATAATTTTAATTAAATGCTATGACTAGATATTGTTTTGCTTTGGATTTGAAAGAGGATGCGCAATCAATTGCAACCTATGAACAATACCATCAATCGGTTTGGCCAGAAATTATTGCTTCTATTAAAGAGGCAGACATTAAAACCCTAGATATATACAGAGTAGCCAATAGATTGTTTATGATTATGGAAGTGGGTGCTGATTTTAGTTTTGAAAAAAAAGCGGCCATAGATGCAAAAAATGAAATGGTCATACAATGGGAAAAATTAATGTGGGAATACCAACAAGCACTGCCTTCTGCCCAGCCTGGGCAGAAATGGGTCTTGATGCAAAAAATATTTACTTTATCAAATTAGAAAAGAAAAATTGTTCAATCATAATGAACAAGGACATGGCCAGCACAAAAAATCCGAATCCTTTTTTCAATTTGGCTCCATCCATTTTTTTATTTAAGTAATTGCCCGTGATAATACCTAAAGTGGCTAATATAATAATCTTGTATAAAAAGTTCCAATCCACATTGGTATGAAATAAATCTCCTGTAAAGCCAACTAAAGATTTAATACTAATAATTACTAAGGAAGAAGCAATGGCTTTTTTCATGGGTAATTTGGCTAAAATCACTAAAGCAGGGATAATTAAAAATCCACCACCTGCACCCACAATCCCTGTTAACAAGCCTTCTCCCAATCCTACAATCATTAAGCTATATCCATAAATGGGTAAAACGGCTGCAGCTTCTTTTTTATTTTTTCCAAGAATCATGGACAAGGCTGAAAAGAGCATTAGTATCGAAAAAAACAACATTATAAAATTGCTTTTAGTGAGTAGAATGTTTTTCCCAATATTCATGGCAGCAGGAATTGCAGGCAATAAAAATTTTCTTGATAAGAAAACCCCTAAAATTGAAGGCAATCCAAACATCAACAATATTTTAAAATCAACTAATTTTTGTTTTAAACGAGAGATGACCCCTGCGATGCTGCTCAAACCAACAACGCATAAAGAATAAGTGGTTGCCAATAAGGGTTCTACATTAAATAGATATACCAAAACGGGTACAGTTAAGATGGAGCCCCCGCTGCCAATGAGTCCTAAAGAAATACCAATAAGAATAGAAGCCAGATAACCAAACAAATGCATTGTATAAATTTTAACAAATCTCTCAAATGGGTGCTACAATTTAGGTAACAATTGTCACTTAGCCCCCAATTATTTGGGTAGGCGGTAACATATTATTTTTTTTACTTGAAATGTGATTTATGTCACGGTATTGTCTAATTTTATATAGCAACTTTGACGAAAGAATATACCAACATGAAAGTAGAACAAATTTATACAGGATGCTTGGCGCAAGGGGCCTATTATATCATGAGTGATGGGGAAGTAGCCATCATTGATCCTTTGAGAGAAGTAGAACCCTATATCCAAAAAGCAGCATTGGATAAAGCCAAAATAAAATATGTTTTAGAAACACATTTTCATGCCGATTTCGTTTCTGGACATTTAGATCTTGCAAAAAAAACGGGGGCTAAAATTGTGTATGGTCCCAATGCTGCGCCTGCCTTTGAATTTTATTCAGCAAAAGATGGGGAAGAAATTGCACTAGGGAAAGTAAAAATAAAAGTATTGCATACCCCAGGTCATACCATGGAAAGCACTTGTTATTTGTTAATAGATGAACAAGGGAAAGATACGGCTTTGTTTAGTGGAGATACTTTATTTATTGGAGATGTGGGCAGACCCGACTTGGCCCAAAAAATAAAATCAGATTTGACACAAGATATTTTAGCAGGTTATTTATATGATTCTTTACAAAATAAAATAATGCCATTATCTGATTCCATTGTGATTTATCCTGCACATGGGGCAGGTAGTGCCTGTGGTAAAAAAATGAGCACAGAAACACAGGATACTTTGGGTCATCAAAAACAAACCAATTATGCTTTGGATCCTAAGTTAAGTAAGGCCGAATTTATTGCTGCTGTATTAGATGGGCTGGTAGCGCCTCCTGGCTATTTCCCTTTGAATGTAATGATGAACATTCAAGGCTATGAAAGCATTGATCAAGTTTTAGAAAGAGGGCATCATGCATTGAGCCCTGCTGCTTTTGAAATTGCTGCTAATGAAACAGACGCATTAATTTTGGATACAAGAGAAGCTCAAACTTTTGCGAAAGGTTTTATTCCTAATTCAATCAATATAGGCATTGATGGAAGTTTTGCGCCTTGGGTTGGTGCTATGATTCCAGACATCAAACAAAAAATATTGTTGGTGGCAGCATTAGGAAGAGAAACAGAAATTATTACCAGATTGGCCCGTGTGGGGTATGATTATACCATTGGTTTTTTAGAAGGTGGAATAGATGCTTGGCACAAAGCAGGTAAAGAAATGGATCATATTACATCTATCGACACAGCAGCATTGGTTGAACTCAAATCCAATCATCCTGCTATGGCCATTTTAGATGTAAGAAAAGCTTCAGAATTTAATAGCGAACACATCAAGGGTGCACAAAATGCCCCCTTGGATTTCATCAATGAAAGTATGGCCGCTATCAATAAAGAAAAAACTTACTATGTGCATTGCGCAGGTGGCTATAGGTCTATGATTTTTATTTCCATCTTAAAAGCAAGAGGCTTTCAAAATTTGATCGATATCAAAGGCGGCTTTAAAGATTTAAAAGATTCCAATCAGTTCAATACAACTGAATTCAAGATGCCCACCAGTTTGTTGCTCTAAATCAAGTATTTACCCCATTTATACAATAAGACAAGTTAAATGGTCATTGACAACCAGCGGATGACTATTTTTTATTAATTTAAGGGAGCCGAATGAGGCGCTTAAATTAACTACTATGTCATCTATCGTTTCAAAAAAAATTATTTTCTTTTTTTGTATTCTTGTTTTTAGTGTAAACTATTTGATAGGGCAAACTAAAATGCAACTTACCCTACCTGGCCTAAAGGATAAAGTGGAAGTACTAAGAGATCAGTGGGGCGTAAATCATATTTATGCAAAAAATGAAAACGATTTATTTTTTACCCAAGGCTATTGTGCAGCTAAAGACAGATTGTTTCAATTTGAAGTATGGCGAAGACAAGCCACTGGAACCGTAGCAGAAATTTTGGGCGCCAGAGAATTAAAAAGAGATATTGGCACGCGCTTATTTAAATTCAGAGGAAATCTTACTGCCGAATTACAGCATTATCATCCACATGGTATTGCGATTATTCAATCTTATGTAAATGGAGTGAACGCTTATATTACAGAAACTTTAAAAAATCCGAAAGAACTTCCTATAGAATTTAAATTATTGTCCATCCTTCCACAAAAATGGACACCCGAAGTAGTCATTTCAAGACATCAAGGCTTATTGGGCAATAGTACACAGGAATTAAATATAGGTAGAGCCGTTGCAGCAGTAGGTGATCAAAAAGTAAAAGACCTGATGTGGTTTCATCCTAAAGAACCCAATTTAAAATTAGATACTGCTATAGATGGCGCTTTGCTCAGTGCTGATATTCTTGAATTATACAATGCGTATCGAACCGAAGTGGAGTTTACAAAAAATGATTTAAAAGAAATAGATGATGATGACGCATCTAACTTAAACATTTTAAATAAAAGAAAAAAACCAGTAGACGAGCTTCCTGAACAAGAAATGGAAGGTAGCAACAATTGGATCATTGGTGGTGCTAAAACAACAAGTGGTTTTCCTATGTTGGCAAACGATCCACATCGTAAAATTGCAGTGCCCTCATTAAGATATATTGTACACTTAGTAGCACCTGGTTGGGATGTAATAGGTGGCGGAGAGCCAGAGATACCAGGGGTTTCCATCGGGCACAATCAATATGGCGCCTGGGGATTAACCATCTATGAAACGGATGGGGAAGATCTTTATGTGTACAATTTAAATCCAAAAAACAATAAGGAATATTGGTACAAAGGTAGGTGGGTAAAAATGAAATCTATTACTGAAAACATTTCAATCAAAAATCAAAAAGCACAAAATGTGCAATTGCAATATACCATTCATGGTCCCGTAACTTATATCGATTCGGTACATCACAAAGCCTATGCTTTAAAATGTGCTTGGATGGAACCAGGAGGTGCACCTTATTTGGCATCATTGAGAATAGATCAATCCACCAATTGGGAAAATTTTAGAAATGCCTGTGCTTATAGCAATATTCCTGGAGAGAATATGATTTGGGCAGATAAGAAAGGCAATATTGGATGGCAAGCAGTGGGCATTGTGCCCATCAGAAAAAACTTTAGCGGATATGTACCTGTGCCTGGTGATGGCAGATATGAGTGGGCTGGTTTTTTGCCCATCAAGGAAAGGCCACATTTATTAAATCCAAGTAAATCATTTTTTGCAACAGCCAATCAAAATGTAACGCCATCTTCTTATACCCATTGGGATGCAGTGGGCTATACCTGGGCCGATCCCTATCGTGGAGATCGCATCAACCATGTGCTAAGCAGTAAAGAAAAAATAAGTTTAGAAGATATGGGCCAACTTCAAACCGATGCATTTTCCATACCTGCTTTTGAATTGGTACCCTTATTAAAAAATATTTCAATGGAGGATGCATTGTCTGTAGCGGCTAAAAATTATTTAATGAATTGGAATGATGTACTTGATAAGAATAGTATTGCAGCAGGCATCTATGTAATGTGGGAAAAACAAATTGCTATTGCCTCGAATAAATATTTTGTTCCTGAAAAAGCAAAGGGTTTAATTACCATGCAATTAAAAAAAATCATTGAACAAATACAAAATCCTTTAAACCATTTTGGCACAACACAACAAGATGCAACCAAGGAAAGAGATGCTTTCTTGAAAACTGCATTGGAACAAGCAGTGCTTAATTTAAAAAATAAATTAGGTAATAACATGGCCGATTGGCAATATGGACAAGCCAAATACAAGCACGTTACTTTAGAACATCCATTGGCTAATTTGGTAGATGCTTCTATCAAAGAAAAACTAAATATTGGACCAGCACCAAGAGGAGGAAATGGCCAAACACCAGGTTCTACAGGCAGTGCAGACAATCAGGTAAGTGGTGCTAGCTTTAGAATTTTAATAGATACCAAAGATTGGGACAAAGCTTTAATGATCAATACACCAGGACAATCGGGCAATAGCGCTAGCCCATTTTATAGGAATTTATTTTCTACTTGGGCCAATGATGGTTATTTCCCTGCCTACTATTCAAAGCCACTTATCTTAAAAGCATCGGTAGAACAATGGCAATTGAATCCTCGTTAATGAATACAAATAAACCTATCATTAATTTGGCAAATGCTATGTAAAAATCAGTTATGAAAAAATTTATCTTCTTCAGTTTTCTTTGCTTCAATATTTTACTGATTGCTTGTACTACAAAAAATAAGGGTATAGGTAAATGGGAAGTATATGGAGGAGGTAAAGAAAATGGCAGGTATTCGGATTTGACAGAAATTGATACCAGTAATGTAATGCAGTTAACCAAGGCCTGGGAATTTCATACAGGAGACACAGGTGAGCATACGCAAATGCAGTTCAATTCAATTGTCGTCAATAATTTATTATACGCGATCACGCCTAAATTAAAATTGGTTGCATTGAATGCATCCACTGGTATTCAAAAATGGGTATATGATCCTTTTGACATCAACAACAATGATTTTAAAAATGTAGGTTATTTTTCTATGAACGTGTGTAGAGGAGTAACTTACTATGAAGATGCCCAAACAAAAAGATTGTTTTATGGAGCAGGCGCTAATTTATATTGTGTAGATGCCATTAGCGGGGAAGCCATTCAAGATTTTGGCAATGCAGGTAAAATTGATTTGCACAACGATCTTGGCAGAGCAGTGCAAGATTTATATGTGGCTATGACTAGCCCTGGTATTATTTATAAAGATTTAATTATTATTAGTACAAGAGTAGACGAAGGCGCAGCGGCAGCGCCCGGTTATATTAGGGCTTATGATGTACATACTGGAAAATTGCGTTGGATTTTTCATACCATTCCACAACCTGGAGAATTGGGTTATGAAAGCTGGGACGACAAAGAAGCATGGAAACATATTGGCGGTGCCAATGCATGGGCTGGCTTTAGTATGGATGAGGCCAAAGGGATTTTGTATGCACCCATAGGTTCTGCTTCTTATGATTTCTATGGTGGCAAAAGATTAGGCAATGACTTATTTGCCAATTGTGTTTTGGCATTGGATGCAGCCACTGGAAAAAGAATCTGGCATTATCAAACCGTGCATCATGATGTGTGGGATAGAGATTTGCCTACAGCACCAGCATTGGTTACTATTACAAAAGATGGAAAAAGAATTGAAGCCATTGCACAACCTACTAAATCTGGTTTTATTTTTTTATTGGATAGACTTACGGGCAAGCCTATTTATCCTGTCGAAGAAAAATCGGTTCCACATGTATCTGAATTGATAGGAGAAAAATTATCAGCTACCCAACCATGGCCAAGTTTTATCGAACCTTTTGCTAGACAATCTTTAACTGAAAAAGATTTGAATCATTTTATTCCTGATAGTTCTTATGCCGATATTAAAGCCAGATTGGCTCAAGTTAATTCTGGTTTTATATTTAATCCTACTTCAAAAAAAGGGACTGTTATTTTTCCGGGATTTGATGGCGGTGCAGAATGGGGCGGCCCTGCTTATGATCCTATAACAGGATTATTGTATGTGAATGCCAATGAAATGCCTTGGATCTTGACCATGGTGGACAATAAAAATGAAGCAACCAAAAAAGAAACCAATGTAATGGCAGGTAAAAGAATTTATATGAACAATTGTGCAGCCTGTCATGGTTTAGAAAGAAAAGGTACAGGCAATTATCCAACTTTAATTGGGGTTGAAAAAAAATATACTTCTACCAGTTTTAATGAATTGATTGCAGGTGGAAGAAGAATGATGCCTTCTTTTAAACAACTTAAAAAAGAAGAAATAGAAGCACTTTCGGCTTATGTACTTGATATAAAACAAAAACAAAGCCTTGTTTATGTCCCACCTGTAAGAATAGAAGATCCCTATTGGAAAATGGCTTATCGATCTACAGGGTATAATAAATTTTTAACCAAAGAAGGCTATCCTGCGGTAAAACCACCTTGGGGTACATTGAATGCCATCAATTTAAATACGGGAAAAATAGTTTGGAAAGATACCTTAGGAGACTATCCAGAATTGTTGGCGAAAGGCATTCATTCAGGTACCGAAAATTATGGAGGTCCTGTGGTCACAGCAGGTGGCGTATTGTTTATTGCAGCTACTAAAGATGCAAAGTTTAGAGCATTTAATAAATTTAATGGAAAATTACTTTGGGAAACAACTTTGCCAGCAGCGGGTTTTGCTACGCCAACGGTATATAGTTACAATGGGAAACAATATATAGTCATTGCATGTGGAGGTGGAAAGCTAGGGACTGCATCCGGAGATGCTTATGTTGCTTATGCCCTTCCTTAATTTTATTTTTTAAAATGCAACTCGTATTCTGAAATATAAACAGCGGTATCTTTCCTTTGGTCTTTATAAAACAACCTGGCTTTTTCACCCATGTTAAAAGTGGTTAATTTTTTAATGCTAGCGTTGGCATCTCCAATGGGTTGTAAAGCAGGATACCAGACAGTACTGCCTGGCTTGGTTAAAACAAGTTGAGGCTCAGTCCAGGCCTGTGAATTTTTTTCATCCAATATTTTATTTTTATTAAAAGAAATATAAATGCTAGTTCCTTTCCATGAAGTATCTTCTGCTTTTGCCATCAACATTACCCAAGATTGTAAATAATTGTTCCAACTTACAGAAGGCCCCCAATAATATTTACTTTTTAAATGCGATGTTGGTCCGCCTCCGTTTGCAGTGGCAATTTGTATGGACTGAATGGGTTGGCCAATACCATCATATAAAGCAGCATAATTTTCTCCATCCCATCTTTTTGCTTTTCCTGTGGGTGCATCCAAATCGGTTAATTTAATTCTGGCCATACTAATGCATTGGCCTGCTTGTTCTTTTTTTGGATCATAAGTGAGTGAATCATATTTTCCAGCATAACCATACTCTCCGTAAAATAGATACAAATAATCACCACTCGCTACTGCAGAAGGATCTCCAACACCGCCTGCAAAAGTAACAGAATTATTAAAAGGCTTTAAAATCATTCTTTCTTGATTGTCTTCTAAGACAATGCCTTTGTTTTCCCAACAATGGCCTCCGTTCATGGATTTCATAATTCCAATTCTGCAAACTGCAGCAGGCGTTTTAGTGCCGGTCAATCCTTGCGGCCAATTTTTATTGTTGTATCCTTTCCCGTTGGATGCATTATAAGGAAAGGTCTCTGGATAATTTTCGTTGTGGTAAATTGCGTACAATGTTTTTCCAGTCGCATCTTTTTTATCTTGATATACTGTTTCAAACCAAACAGCGCCGTGCAAGCCCAAAGCAGTAGGTGCCACATTCATCGGCATATTGGGTGGAGTAAATTCATTTGATTTTCGATTAAAAACTTCTTCAACTGTTATTCCATCTGCATATTTTAATTCCTTGGCATTGCCCCAAAGTGGGTCTTCGCCATATTTTCCAGGAAAAATTCTAAAAGTATCTCCAATCCATGCTTCGGCCATATTACAATCCACGAATGAATTAAAATAAATAGGACTGGTTTTTTTTAATTCAAATTTGGGTAGCGCTTGTGTTGGTTTTTTCGAACACATGGTAAAAAAAGGCAGCAATAATAGAAGGTATCGGAGGCTTTTAAGCATCATTTTGTTTTTGATATTGTAATTTAATCAATAAGGCTTTACGATTTCAACCAACCAGCTCTTTTTTTTAATGCCAGGCCTGGTTTTATACAGTCCACTTATAAAATTCAATCAACTTATTCGTACTATTTAAAAATTAAGGCTAAATTAGTAGACCCTTAATTTTCAATCATTTTATCAAAATCTGTACCATGAAAAAAATAATTTTTCTTTTTTTAGTAATTAGCGCTACTGCTTTGCAGGCACAAAAAATTGCCGATTACCTTGCCCCAGCTTTTCCATCTGACCTAGTAGCCAACCATAAAGGGGATGCAGTAGCTTGGGTGTTTAATAACAAAGGCAGTAGAAATATTTATTATGGACTGCCTTCCGCCAATAATTTTAAAGCTTTGACTAAATATGAAGGAGATGATGGAATTGAAATAGGAAGTATTGTATTTTCGCCCAATGATGACAAAATATTCTTTGTAAGAGGCAATGGCAATAATTCAAAAGGGGAGCCTGCCAATCCAGCTCAATTACAATATACGACCGAGCAAAATATTTACAGTCTAGATATTGCTTCTGGTACAATAAAAAAATTAGCTAAAGGCACTGGGCCTTTAATTAGTCCCGATGGAAAATTATTGGTTTTTACACAAGCGGGGAAGGCTTGGAAAATAAATTTAAACGAAGAAAATGCGAGTGTGCAATCTTTATTTTTAAGCAGAGGGAGCATTAATAGTTTGGCATTTAATACAAGTGGGAAACAAATTTTATTTGTATCTAATAGAGAAGAACATTCTTTTGTTGGTGTTTACGATTTTGCAAGCAATCAAGTCTCATTTATTGATGCTTCTACTTATATAGATTCAGATCCAGTTTGGAATAAAGAAGGTACGCATATTGCATTTGTAAGATCGGTCAATATTAAATATGAAATTGGATTCACGCCAAGGCCTACTGCTGCTCAGCCTTGGGAAATTAGAGTGGCCGAAGTAGCTACCCATAAAGCCTATACCTTATTTAAAGCTGATGAAGGTGCAGGCTCTTTATTTGTAGGTGATTTACCAGCAGTGGCTACACAATTAATTTGGACCAATGATAATTATATTGTTTTTCCTTGGGAAAAAACGGGATGGATGCATTTGTATAGTATTGAACCAGGCACCAAAAAAATTAATCATCTAACACCTGGGATAGGTGAAGTAGAAACCATGCATTTGGGTGCTGATGGGAAAACTATTTTTTATGTGACCAATATTAGTGATAGCAATAGAAGACATATATGGATGGTAGATCCAGCCAAATCAAATCCTACTATTTTAACAAAAGGAGATAAAATAGAATACAATCCAACCATTGTCAATAATGGTTTAGTGTATTTGCAAGCCAGTGCAACCAGACCTTCTTGGCCTATCTTTCAATCAGCTGGTAAAGAACAAGTCTTAGCTGCCTCTTTTTTTCCTACAACTTTTCCAACGAACTTGGTAACGCCAAAAACAATTTTGGTAAAAGCCACGGATAATTTTATGGCGCCAGCACAAATATTTTTACCCAATAATTACGATGCGCATAAAAAATATCCAGCGCTTATTTTTTTACATGGAGGAAGCAGAAGACAAATGTTAGAAGGATTTAATTACAGCTCTTATTATTCCAATGCCTATGCAGTGAATGAATATTTTGCAAGTCAGGGGTATATTGTAATGGCATTAAATTATAGAAGTGGCATTGGCTATGGATTGAAATTTAGAGAAGCCGCAAATTATGGTATGGCGGGAGGTACAGAAGTAAATGATTTAATAGGGGCAGGGGAGTATTTAAAATCAAGAATAGATGTGGATCCTAGCAAGATTGCCTTATGGGGAGGCAGCTATGGTGGTTATTTAACTGCTCATGGTTTGTCCAAAAGAAGCGACTTATTCGCAGCAGGGGTAGACATTCATGGCGTGCACAATTGGAATGATGAAGAACCAAATTTTGCTCCTTGGTATGATAGTTTACGCTTCCCAGTTGCAGGACAAATTGCTTACAAAGCTTCTCCTGTGTTTACGGCCAAGGGTTGGAAAAGTCCAGTATTATTTATTCATGGAGATGATGATAGAAATGTACCTTTTGCAGAAACCATTCACATGGTACAACAATTAAGAAGACAAAAAGTAAACGTAGAAGAAATTATTTTTCCTGATGAAATACATGGTTTTTTAATGTACAGAAGCTGGTTAAAAGTAGATGAATCTGCATTCGAATTTATCAATAGAAAATTTAAAAAATGAAATTCCTAACATCCATTTTAAAAATTGCATTTTGCATTGGTATCTTTTGCATTAAGTCCACAGCACAAAATCCAAAAAACTTTACGCCAGCCCAGTTCAATGATCCAAATAGGAATGAACGCATTGCTGCAACATTTCCTATTGTGGAACAATTGTATAAAAATTTTGCTGATGCCAATCATTTCCCTGGATATGCTTTTGGTATTGTAGTAGATGGTAAATTGGTGTATAAAGGAAATGGCGGTTATGCCAATTTGGAAGAAAAAATTCCAGCAAGTTCAGCTTCCATGTTTAGGATTGCCTCCATGTCCAAAAGCTTTACAGCATTAGCTATTCTACAACTAAGAGATCAAGCAAAATTGAATTTAGACGATGCAGTAGAAAAATACATTCCTGCATTAAAGGGCCAGGGTTTGACCAAAGATGCACCAGCCATTACCATTCGCAATTTAATGAGTCATAGTGCAGGTTTCCCCGAAGACAATCCCTGGGGAGATAGACAATTAGCTGATACCGAAAACGATTTAATCAAATTAATACAAGGCCAACTTTCATTTTCTACAGCAACTGGTTTGGAATATGAATACAGTAATTTAGGTTTTGCGATGTTGGGGTATATTATTCATAAAGTTTCGGGCTTAACTTATGATGCGTATATTAAAAAGAACATCCTAACACCTTTAGGTATGAGTGCTACTACTTATGAATACAGTAAAGTTCCTAAGGAATTATTGGCCAATGGCTATCGTTACATTAATGATCAATGGAGAAAAGAAATTTTATTGCATAATGGCATTTACGGGGCCATGGGGGGGATGATTACTTCCATTGATATGTTTAGTAAATATGTTGCCATGCATGAAATGGCATGGCCAGAAAGAAACGATGTGGAAACCTCACCCATTAAAAGAAGCAGCATTAGAGAAATGCATCAAGCAGCAAAGTTTATTGAATTGGTCCCGAACTATACTTATCCCAATGGACGTGTACTGGCTACCACCAATAGTTATACCTATGGTTTGCATTGGACAAGAGATGGATTAAACAGAAATAGTATTGGCCATAGTGGAGGCTTGCCTGGTTATGGAAGCAATTGGGTCATCATGCCAGAGTATGGGATTGGTGTGATTTTATTTGCCAATGTTACTTATGCACCAACTTCAAATATCAATATGGTGATTATGGATACACTTGTTCAAATGGCCAAACTTAAACCAAGAACAATAAGTGTTTCTCCTATTTTACATACAAGACAAAATCAATTGGTTGACATCATTCAACATTGGACTACCCAAAGCAACATCTTTGCAGAAAACTTTTTTGAAGATTATCCTATTGATAGTTTGATTAAACAATCTAATACATTGTTTGCAGAAGTTGGTAAAATTGTAACTGTTGATAAAATGGTGGTTGAAAATCAAATGAGAGGCTATTGCATCATTCACTGCGAAAGAAAAAATCTAAGACTTTCATTTACTTTAACACCAGAAAACCCAGGATTGATTCAAGCTTATCATCTGGTCATTCAAAACAATTAATGCATCATGCATTTCAAAGGAAGATCATTTTTTACTTGGAAAGGTTTATTGCTTTGGAGCAATCATTTTTATGGAATGGCTGCGGCGCTATTAAGTACCGAAACGGTTTATACATTTTTTAAAAAACCACCTTCCCTGTTTTTGGTTGCTTTTATTTATATCAGCACCCTGGTGTATTATACCTATGCTTATTTTAAAGAAACCAAAACGGGCATCTACAATGAAAGATCACAATGGTATGTACAAAATAAAAAATATTTAAAAATTAGGCAAATTGTTTTAATATTAATATGTTTTTGTATTGCCTTTTTTCATTTACGCTTTGTTGAATTATTTTTATCCTTGACTCTTTCAATAAAAATAATTTTATTCATTACTCTACTCATTACCTTATTG
>Ga0194047_10000654_pt1 | contig 22457 bp, 20 predicted proteins | sample JunL225m_MetaG_2_FD_160070 | JGI IMG/M metagenome (GOLD analysis project Ga0194047, IMG submission 160070) | Anoxic zone freshwater microbial communities from boreal shield lake in IISD Experimental Lakes Area, Ontario, Canada - Jun2016-L221-5m | ecosystem: Environmental > Aquatic > Freshwater... | reverse complement strand
GAAGGCGGCTCTCCAGCTCCTTTCCTTTCTGAAGAAATTATTAAAATAAATAACAGTGATAAATCAGTTAAAACGGTCAACGTTATTTAGGCATTGACTCAAGCAAATCTCATATCTCACATCTAATATCTAATTTAGGGCAGCCAGTTTCTCACTCTTCGTTTCCTTTCGTCCTGCTTTCCGTTCCAATCTTTTTCTTTGCCCGAAAAGGCCAAAGAAAAAGGATTTCCAGTTCAATCGGGTGCAGTTAGTAAGTTCATCTCACTTCGGTACCTGTCCCGACACTTCGGGATTCCCTAACTTAAATATCCATTACTATAAGGCGCTACATCCAAACCTACCTAGTTCTGTTCCAATTTTAGTGCGTTTAAAACACTTAACGTATTGATTTAAACCCTTATTTCTTCTCGAAAAACAAGCATTCATGCAATGCATGTTTACATTCGTGCAATGTATGGTTACATTGGTGCAATGTATGGTTACATTGGTGCAATGTATGGTTACATTGGTGCAATGCATGTTTACATTGGTGCAATGCATGTTTACATTGCACTAATATGTGTTTTTCTCCATCTCCTATCTCCTAACATTGCTTAACTATGTGATTAAAAAGCATAGATATACGCCTTAATTAACCCTAAAAGATGAAAGTGCTAACGAGGGAAAAGTAAGAGAAAAATCGCTGTTTTGGGGAGATTAATCTTTTTCGCTTTCCGTTTAATCTTTTTCGTCTTCCGTTTAATCTTTTTTGCTTTCCGTTTAATCTTTTTTCGATTCCGATTAATCTTTTTCACCTTCCGTTTAATCTTTTCCGCTTTCCGTTTAATCTTTTTCACTTTCCGATTAATCTTTTTTCGTTTCCGTTTAATCTTTTTTGATTTCCGTTTAATCTTTTTTGCTTTCCGTTTAATCTTTTTTCGATTCCGATTAATCTTTTTCACCTTCCGTTTAATCTTTTTTGCTTTCCGTTTAATCTTTTTCGCTTTCCGATTAATCTTTTCAAAATTGGGCATTTACTCCCGTAATTTGTCACTTTAGTTCAGGGTAAGTTGGATGAAATAGAACGATTAAAGAGTTTGGTATAGGGTCCCGCCATTCGTAAAACCATACATATATATAAGGTGTGTTTTTGGGGGAGATTTAAAATTTGTTGTATATTTGGGGTTGGAAAGTATGGGGATTTTTGTGGGGAGATGGAACTTATTAAATGGAACATGCAAAATTGGAATACGCCTCCGGATAAGAAATAGTTAAACTAAACACAGATGAAAAAATTCGTTTTTATTTTTATGATGATAATCGGAATGTCGAAAGTTTGTGAAGCTCAATGGCAAACTGTTCTTGATTCTTCAAACTATCGTTTTTCGAATGTTTACTTTATTAATAATGACACTGGGTTTGTTTGTGGAGAAAAGATAGGACAACCTTGGAGTGTTATAGCAAGAACGCTGGATGGAGGGCAAACATGGAGTTTTTCTTCTGGAATCATTTCTTTTATGTCTATTCAATTTGTTAATGATTCTATTGGATTCGCGGGTGGACAAGACGGCTATATTTACAAAACAACAAACATGGGTGCTACATGGAACCTCTATAGTACTATTTCACCAATGAACGACCATTCTGCTTTTTATTTCATTAATTCTCTGATTGGATTCACTACTTCTTTCTCGGGTATATTATACAAAACAATAGATGGAGGTTTAAGTTGGACTTATGCATTTTCTTCCACTGGCGAATCTTATTTTCCGGGAACAGCTAAGTTCTTTTTTGTTAATACACAAATTGGATATGTTTCACAAAGCGGACAAGGGCAACAGGGATTCAATGGCAAGTCAATCTCCAAAACAATTGATGCTGGTGCTAATTGGATAGATTTACCTATACCTTCGAATTATAATCCATATTCTTGTTTTTTCTTTGATTCACTTTCTGGTTTTTCTGTTGGCGCTCATGGAAAAGTAACAAAAACAAATGATGGAGGTTTAACTTGGACGACACCCGATTCTATTTGCCCATTTCCTCTTTATGACATTGTTTTTGTAAATGATTCAATTGGATATATCACGGGAGGGTATAATGATTATGAATATTTTGGAAGTAACAATGGTATCATTTTTAAAACCATAGATAGAGGAAATACATGGCAAATTATGGACAGCACTTATTCAAATGGTTTAACAAAGATGCATTTCCCATCCCCTTCAGTAGGTTATGCAGTAGGAATGGGTGGTGTAGTTTTGAAGCTAACAGATGCAAATTCGCCTTATACCAAAATCACTCAACTTACAAACTTTATATCATCCATTACCCTTTATCCCAACCCAACCAAAGGAATATTCAAAATTGAAGGTAAAGCGGTTAAATTAACAAGCATAAAAATAATGAATGTGATGGGGGAGGTAATTAAGAATTACGAATTTGGTATTAAAAATGTTTGTAACACGACAATAGATATGAGTAATGAAAGTAAAGGTATTTACTTTATGCAGACTATTGACGAACAGAAAAACGTAACGAATAAGAAAATAATTGTTCAGTAAAAGCTTTAGGGCTCCCGCTGGCGCAGGCGTGTTTCGCCTGTGCCGCATAGTTGGTGGTGTCCTCACCACCACATCTAGCACTTACAGCCTTTGTTGGTGTTTTTTCACCAACAAACCTATAGAATAAAAAGTAATAATTACCAATTAAACTAGTTCGTGAACACACCAACAAAGGCAATAAATCAATCCTTCATTGCCTATTCGCTATTTCCTATTCGCTATTGCCTCACTATTAACCTTCGTGTCTTTCTGGCTTCGTGGCAACCAACTATTAACTATTGCCTATTCGCTATTGCCTTATTATAAACCTTCCTCCCTTTGCTGTATTATCAAAAAATCCCCAAACAATTTCTTCCTTATCTCATAAGTTTTTCTACTTTTGCTTCATCTAATTCATAAATTTAATATCATCGAATGAAAAAAATTACATCTCTTTTTATCACCATTTCGGCCACCATCACTAGCCTTGTTGCTCAACCAACACCTCAATTTCCTAATGCAAGTTTCGAACTTTGGGAAAACGCAACCACAAGTATCGAACCTACTTTTTATAATTCAAACAAAACAGGCACCGGCTGGGCCACATCTGGTCCTCAAACCTGTTTTCAAGAAACATCCATTGTTCACTCCGGCACTTATGCCGTAAGGTTAGAAACCGGCTCAGCCCTTGGCACTGCTGTTAATGGCGCACTCACTTCGGGCATTGTCAATGCTCCTACCATCAACAAAATAGATGGATACATTGGCACCATCGAAGGAGCTTTGGGCACCGATATTCGCAGAATCGCCTTCGATGGTCGTCCCGATAGTTTAATAGGATGGTATCGTTACACTCAGTCTACCAGCACAGGCGGCACAGGTGGTGCCAACGAAATAGGCAAAGTGCGCGCAGTATTGCACCTTGGCAATTATTACGACCCCGAAACGCCTTCCAACAGCAACCACCCCGATTCTTCGGCCAACAAAATAGGTGCAGCCCTTTTTCTTACTCCTGCCTCCAACGTTGGCACTTGGACCCGCTTCAGCGTTCCTTTTGTTTACGTTTCTGCGGCTACTCCTCAATATGTTTTAATCAATGCCACACCATCCAACAATCAGTTAACATCCGTTACAGGTAGCAAATTATGGTTAGACGATATCGGAGTAGTTTACAATTCGCATGTTGGCATTACCGAATCCAGCGCAGCATCGCAAAGCATCAACGTATATGCTTACGACAAAAAAATTGTAGTCGACTTCTCTATTAAAAACGAAGAACAATCTACCCTTTCGGTATACGATGTTACAGGTAAATTGGTATCGAAACAAAACGTATCGAACAATAAAATCAACACCATTAACCTTGGTCAACTTCCTTCGGGCTTGTACTTTTACGACCTTTCAGGCAGCACTTTCCACAAATCAGGAAAATTAATTTTTAACTAAAATCATTTACTATACATCAAAACCCTGACTAACATCCTCAGGGTTTTTTTTGTTTAATAATGCCATGAACGCACGCTTTTTATTCCTTCTTCTGTTTTCGTTTGTGTTGAGCACAACCATACAAGCACAGCAAACAGGAGTATTGCGCGGAAAAATAAGCGATGCATCCACCAAAGAACTTCTTCCTGGAGCCAACGTCATCCTCATTGGCGCCAACCTACGGGGCACCGTTTCCGATATGGATGGCAATTATTCCATCGTCCTCGATACGGGTTATCATCAGCTCTACTGCGCCTACATTGGTTTTGTAAACGATACCTTCATGGTTCATATCAATAGCAATGCCATCACCGAAAGAAATGTTTCCTTCATTCCACTCTCCAAATTCCTCGAAACAGTGGTGGTTTCGTCAGGTAAGTTCGATCAGAGATTAGAAGAACTCACCGTATCCATGGAAGTATTGAAACCACAATTGATCAACAGCAAGAACACCACCAGTGTAGAAACCGCCCTCGAACAAGTTCCTGGCCTCACCATCATCGATAATGACCCTCAAATACGCGGAGGCAGCGGATTTACCTTTGGGGTAGGTAGCCGTGTAGCCATCGTTGTTGACGGAATCCCTTTGCTCAGTGGCGATGCAGGACGACCCGAATGGAACTATATACCTGTAGAAAACATCGAACAAATCGAAATCATCAAAGGCGCTTCTTCAGTGCTTTATGGTAGCAATGCCTTGAGTGGTGTCATCAACATTCGTTCGGCTTACCCCAGAAGCACACCCAAAACAGTGATTAATTATTCAGTTGGTTTGTATAGCAAGCCCGAAGTGTCTACACAAGATTGGTACGACCATGCACTGCCAATATTTACCAATCTCAACTTTCTGCATTCGCAAGTTTTTAAAAAGAACCTCGACTTTGTGATAGGTGGAAACTTCAATGTCGACCAAGGTTATATCGGTCCACCGCCTCCACAAACTCCTATTCCCGCATTCGCCAAACAATATTTCGATACCATTCATACCTATTCCAATCAGGACATGATGAAGAAACGCGGGCGGTTGAATTTTAATCTTCGTTATCGTTCACCTAAATTCCCTGGGCTCAACTTTGGTATCAATGGCAATGGAATGGTGAACAAAACCAATATGGTATTGGCTTGGTACAACGATACACGAGGGCTTTACCAAGGTTATCCCGGAGCGGTGTTCATGGAAGACCAAACCATTTTCAACATCGACCCCTTTGTGAAATACAGCAACAACAATGGAGTGAGCCATAGTTTGGTCACTCGTATTTTTCATACTGATAATGTTATCACCAATAATCAATCGAATAAAGGAACCATGTATTATGGAGAATATCAACTGCAACGCATCTTCCGCAACATCGATTTCACATTCACAGGTGGAGTAGTTGGCAATATTTCCACCTCTCATGCCGACCTCTACAAGTCGAGTGGCTCGCCCGACAACAAAATAGTGAATGCTTCTGGTTATGCACAAATAGATAAAAAGGTTTGGCGAATCATTAATATTTCCGGTGGATTCAGGTACGAGTATTTTAAGATGAACGATTTCCAATCCGTGGTTGCACCTATATTTAGGGCAGGAGGAAGTTTGCAATTGCTCAAAGCTACTTTCATTCGTACCAGTTATGGTCAAGGCTTTCGTTATCCAACTATCACCGAACGTTATATCTCCACCAAAGCAGGGTTGTTCGGAGTTTATCCCAATCCCGATTTGAAACCCGAAACAAGTACCAATTTCGAAGTAGGATTAAAACAAGGATTCAAAATAGGCAAATGCCTTGGGTTTATAGATATTGCTGGGTTCTATCAACATTACGAAAATACCATTGAATATTTATTTGGCACTTGGGATTCGCGCAATCCATTTGTGGTAGGCTTCAAATTTCTCAACACTGGCGAGTCGCGTGTAAGAGGAGTTGATTTCTCGGTGATGGCTGCCACACCCGAAACCAACAAGAAATTTGGTGTTACCGCTTTGCTTGGTTATACCTATGTGGAGCCCGTTTGCCTCACCCCCGAATTGATTTACGCTCACGACTCCTCACAAATAAACGGAGGCCAAGCACTTAGTTATCGAAATAGTAGTATGGATACCACTGGCAACATTCTTAAATATCGATTCAAACACATGGTGAAAGCCGATGTCGAAGTGAAAATTTATAGCGTTAGTTTAGGCCTTAGTTATAGGTATTACAGCAAGATGCAAAACATCGACAAGGCATTTAAGGACATTGAAGAAACCACTGCCAATATTGATTTTATTGATGACATACGGGTGGTTGATTATTGGAAAGTACACAAAGGATACAACCTTTGGGATGCACGCATTGGGTGCAATGTGAATAAAAAAACAAAACTTTCATTGGTATGTACCAATCTATTTAATGTTGATTATTCATTACGACCACTCAAAGTAGAATCGCCTCGAACCACTGCAATACAATACGTGTACACGTTTTAATTGCTAGTCCGAAAAAGAATAAACCAAGGAATCGAAATTCTATTTTCCCTCTTTGTCCTTTAGTTTCTGAAACTCACGCATGATGTCTTCATTGCGATTGTCGTGGTAGGCATCGTAATAACTAAATGCAATACCAACACCCCAACCCAATGTACTCCAGATAGGCCAAGGCATTCCACCATCGTCATGTCCATGTCTACCTTGGGTAATCCACCATAATGCCCATAAAAAGCCATTTACGATAATGTACGTTGCAAGATGTCTTTTGAATCCTGCACGTTTCTTAGCTGTTCGCCATAGTTGTTTGTCTCTTTCGTCTTCCATAGGGATAGGATTTTTTTGTTTGTGTAAATTTAATTAGTTTCCGTTACATCACGACAAGTTTTCAAAATATTTTCTTGTCTTTCTTTCCAAAACGTTTTTTTTGTATTTTAGCATGGTCAAACAACTTTATTATTTTTAGTATGAATCAAGAAGAACTATCCGTATTAGTAGAAACCAGTTTAAGTGGTCTTAAAGTGGACGTAGCAGCTTCGCGTGGCGCGAAACCTGGGCAATGGTCGTATAAATCAAAAGATGCATCCGTATGGATTGATGTATTCGATTTCCAAACCAATCCTAGTAAATTTTATTTTCAAGTAATGAGCCCATTATGTGCCGTGCCTGATAAAAAGGCCGATGAGTTCTTTCAGGACTTACTCGAGATTAATTACAAGATGTATGGCTCGTGGATGTGTAAAAAAGAAAATTGGATTTATGTATTGAGTCTTCGCGAAGCCGATGGGCTTGATCAGTCGGAAGTAGATGCAACCCTCGATAGAGTTGCATTTTATAGCACCGATTATTATAGTAAGTTAAGTTTTAAATACGAAGGATGTTGGTTGCCAAAAGCACCTGCTACCAATACATCAGGCTCTGTGCCGGGTGCGCCAATGTAATTTAGTTACATTGCTTCGGCTACTACCGAACTTACCTCTGGTATCATTTTCTTGAGCAATGCTTCGATGCCTGCTTTCAAAGTAATCGTTGAAGAAGGACATCCGCTGCATGCTCCGCGCATTTGAACAGTAACTACTCCATCATTAAAATTCTTGAATGTGATACTTCCTCCATCGCCTTCCACAGCTGGACGGATGTATTGCTCTAGTACTTCTACTATTTTCACTTCGGTTTCGTTGCTAGGCGATGCATGTTGAGTAAACACTTCTTTCTTTGCGGTGAATGTATTGTCAACTGCCACTTCGGTAGTGGGTAAAGCAGTAATTATTGGATTCCCTTCGCTAATGTAAACACGAATAAAGTCCCGCAATTCAAGAGTGATGTCTTCCCATTGGATAGCATCAATCTTTGATACAGTCACAAAATTAGAAGCAATAAAAACAGCTTTTACAAATGGGAATTCAAATAGTTTGGCCGCAAGCGGTGCATCCTTGGTTTCTTCTTTTGATAGGTATTGTGCGGTTGCACCATCTTCTACTAAAAGAATGTTGGCAACAAACTTCATCGAAGAAGGGTTTGGTGTGCTTTCGGCATACAATATAATTGGCTTTTTTACTAATGAGTCCATCGTGTTGTTTTTATGATTAATGATTAGGGTGCAAAGGTAGTACTAAATTCAACAAGAAGTAAAAACGATGCGTACTTAACGACCCCTTGTAATGGCAAAGCTACCTGCTTCAAAAGCATAAGCAGTTACATCACCTTTGTCGTTGTATTTAGGATTCAATTTCAAATTGCTTCCCGTGAGGGTGTTTATTCCTTTAGCTGCAGCTCTTGCTAAGTCCCAACCGCTGAGGGTTTTCAAGCGTCCTGCTTTTTTTTCTTCTTCCAACGAAGTTTTATCGAGTGTGGTTTCTTTCAATTTGGCCACAGCTATTTCTTTCAGTGTTAGGTAATCGTTTTGACTTTCAATAGTTGTTTCTTGCTTGGTAAGTGCAGGCTCTGTCCGCTTTAATATGGGCTCGGAAACATGAACTTCAGGCTCTTCTTTTTTAATCATCGGTTCATTATTATTAACCAAGGCATCAACTGAATTTGGTTTTTGCTCCATTGGTTCCTTGGTTATTTCAACAGGAGGAATTGGCGCATTCAGGTTCTTACTTTTCACATTGTGCTTCGCAAGTGTATTGTTCTCTTTTGTGTTTATCTCCTTTTTTGCTTTCGCCATTGGAGCGGTTAATTGTTCTGTTTTTTCAGTCGTTTTGACTGCGCTAGCTACTTTTACATGCTTTGTAACTGGTGTTTTGGTAGCAGCAATTTCTTCTTCTGTTTTCGAATGGTTCAAAAAGTATAAACCAAACAATAACAATACAGCAGCCGCTGTAGCCATGTAATAAAACAATGGAATTACTCTTCTCTCTTTACGTTTAAGTGCTTCTTTATTTTCGAACTGAATTGTAGCGTCTGCTATTAGTTTTGTTTGTTGATATAAACTTAGCTCCTTTTGCAATTTTATGTTGGTGGCTATCTTGCTTTGCAAGTTCACTTGTTCTGTTTCGGTCAATAGTCCTTCAACCAACGAAATTAGTGCCTCGCCCACATTTCCTTCAGTAAAGGAAGGGGCGAGGTCTTTTTTCATTGTATCTTTTGTTTCTAAAACAATGGAAGCATCTGCTTCTAGTTTTGTTTTTTGAAACAAATGGTAATCAACTAAAAACTGGGGATGTTGTTTTAGGTAATTCGTTAGTAATTCTTTTTCTGCTGTGTTTAAGGTGTTTTCAACGGCACGAATAAAATATTCTTCTCGGTTGTCGTCAGATATTTCTTTTTTAAGCGATGATTTATTTTCGAATTGAATGGTAGAATAATCTTCGAGGGTAAAGTTTTCGAAGCTTTCGAATGCTTCTCTCAGTTCAGAATGTTGCTCCACAAACAATAACAATTCAGCCACCTGTTCGGGTGATAGGTTTCCTTCGTGATAATCGAGGAAAAATGCTTCGTAATTGTTTTTATTAATGTTCATTCTTTTTTTACACTTCAATCTATATTACATTCTCCATTTTGCCTATGTACTCTTTTAAATATCCTCTTGCTCGGAATATATAAACCTTTACTTGCGACTCCGTAAGTCCTGTTATTTCACCTATTTCAGCATAGTTATAGCCTTCATAATCTCTCAACAAAATAACGGTTCGTTGTATCTCGGGCAATTTGCTCAATCCTTCATTCAGCACTTCTTTTAAGTCGCTGTATTGTTTGTTGTGCCCAAGGCTATTTAGTTTTGCTTCGCTTAGGTCGCCTTGTTTCTTTTCTCTCCGTATCAGGTCGAGCATGGTGCGATAACCTGTAGAAAACATATATGCTTTTGCATTGGTGCTTTCCACATCCGAAACTTTCATCCAAAGTTTTTCGTAAGTGTCTTGCACAATGTCGCGCGCTTTTTCTTCGTCCTTAATATTCTTAAGGATGAACCGATAAAGATTATCAGCATATAAATCAACTGTCTTGTTGAATTCTTCTACCGTCATTCTAGCATTTTTTACGCAATTCTAAATGTATGACGAATTGGTATGCGGTAAAGTTACAGTGAAATTAAATTATTTATTGCAACCTGTTGGTTAAACTTGAAATAGGTATTCCAGCTTTTGTATTTGAATGCAAGTTGTAATCCTAATCGTTCAACTTCAAAACCGCCATAAAGGCTGATTGAGGAATATCGACACTACCTACCGAACGCATCCGTTTTTTACCTTCTTTTTGCTTTTCGAGTAATTTACGTTTACGCGAAATATCACCACCATAACATTTGGCTGTTACGTCTTTTCGCATGGCTTTTATGGTTTCGCGGGCAATTATTTTTGCTCCTATGGCTGCTTGTATGGGTATTTCGAACTGTTGACGAGGAATTAATTCTTTTAATTTTTCGCACATCTTTTTCCCAAACTCATAGGCATTATCTCTATGTATCAATGATGAAAGAGCATCTACTGGCTCGGCATTGAGCAGAATATCTAGTTTCACAAGGAAACTTGCACGGTAATCCAAAGGTTGATAATCGAACGAAGCATACCCTTTTGAAATGGTTTTTAAACGGTCGTAAAAATCAAACACAATTTCGCCCAAAGGCATATCAAACATCAACTCAACACGGTCGGTAGTAAGGTAAACCTGATTGGTTAATATTCCTCGTTTGCCAATACAGAGTTTCATGATGTTTCCAACGAACTCGGATTTAGTAATTACTTGTGCCTTTATATACGGCTCTTCCACACGGTCGAGGCGGCTTGGGTCGGGCAAGTCGGAAGGATTGTTGACCACTAGCAGTTCGCCTGCCGATGTGTAGGCATGGTACGAAACGTTGGGCACGGTTGTTATCACGGTCATGTTGAACTCGCGCTCCAAACGTTCTTGAATGATTTCCATGTGCAACATGCCAAGGAAACCACAGCGGAAACCAAAACCCAATGCAGCTGATGATTCAGGCTCCCAGGTCAGTGAGGCATCGTTCAACTGTAGTTTCTCCATCGAATAACGAAGCTCTTCAAAATCTTCGGTATCTACCGGATAAATACCTGCAAACACCATTGGTTTCACATCTTCGAAGCCTTGTATTCCGCTTTCGCAGGGGTTGAGCACGGTGGTGATGGTATCGCCCACTTTTACTTCGCGGGCATCTTTTATTCCTGAAATGATATAACCTACATCGCCTGTTTTTACTGAAGTTCTAGGTTCTTGCTTGAGGCGCAATACTCCAATCTCATCCGCATTGTATTCTTTGGCGGTGTTCACAAATTTTACTTTGTCACCTTTTTTAATGGTTCCATTGATTACCTTAAAATAAGCAATGATTCCTCGAAACGAATTGTAAACCGAGTCGAAGATTAAGGCTTGCAAAGGTGCATCGGGATTTCCTTTCGGAGCAGGAATGCGATGAACAATGGCTTTTAAAATATCATGTACCCCTTCGCCTGTTTTGCCCGAAGCGGCTAATATTTCTTCGCGTTTGCAACCTAATAGTTCCACAATTTGGTCTTTCACAGCTTCTGGCTCGGCACTTGGCAAGTCTATTTTATTCAACACGGGGATAATCTCCAAATCGTTGCCCAAAGCAAGATAAAGGTTCGAAATGGTTTGAGCTTGTATACCTTGCGCAGCGTCAACAATAAGCAAAGCGCCTTCGCAAGCAGCTATGGAACGCGAAACTTCGTACGAAAAATCGACATGGCCGGGAGTATCAATCAGGTTGAGGACATATTTTTTACCATCGAGCTCATAATCCATCTGAATAGCGTGGCTTTTAATGGTAATTCCACGTTCCTTTTCCAAATCCATATCGTCCAACACTTGGGCTTGCATTTCGCGTTTGCTGATGGTATTGGTATATTCCAAAAGCCTATCGGCAAGGGTGCTTTTACCGTGGTCGATATGAGCGATGATACAAAAATTTCTGATGTTCTCCATTCTTCTTTTTATCTTTAAAAGGGATGCGAAATTAACAAAATAAAACGAACATACTGCTTTTGTGCTGCCTTGACGGTAATTTGACTTTGTTTTTACAAAGATTTAACTTATTTAGTATGGCAATAGCGTTTTTCGCCACGAAGGCACGAAGGCACAAAGATTTACTAAGACTATTTTGAAGTAGGCAATTATTCTGTTTTCAATTTTGACCTAAAAAACGAACAAAAGCGACCGCAGATTGACCGCAATCTCACCGCAGTCTCACCGCAATTATCCCGCAGTTATCTCTTGTGGTGTTTTTTGCCCTTCCCGAAGGGTCGGGACAGGGAAAAAGGCGGAAGGATGTTAAGGGCAATTTCGCCTAAAAAATTGAATTTGCCTATTTGTTCATCAGCAAATACATAAAATGAACTCTTCGAGCCTATTTGTTGATCAGCAAATGCACAAAATGAACTCATTTTGCCCATTCGTCAATCAGCGAATACATAAAATGAACTCTTTGAGCCTATTTGTTGATCAGCAAATGCACAAAATGAACTCATTTTGCCCATTCATCAACCAGCGAATACATAAAATGAACTCTTCGAGCCTATTTGTTGATCAGCAAATGCACAAAATGAACTCATTTTGCCCATTCGTCAACCAGCGAATACATAAAATGAACTCTTCGAGCCTATTTGTTGATCAGCAAATACCCTTTTTGAACTCCAAAAGCCTATTTGTCAAAATCCAAATACTCAAAATCACTTTTTTTTGACTTTAGGGGAACTGACGAACTTAGTTTTAAGTGTTAAAATGTTTTCCGACTGCCAGATTTTTGCAAAAAATGCAAAAAATGGACTAAAACTGCGAGCGAGTAAAACGAAACAAAAAAGGTTATTCAATTCCTCCTTCCTAGGTTATATATAATAATAGTATATTTGGGGGATGAAAAAATTGGCGGATATAAAGTGTCGTTGGTTTGCAGGTGAAAAAACACCAGCAAAGGCATCTTTTCTGCTTACTTTAAAGGAATGCCAAGGAGGATGGAAAAAGTATTTTATTGTATTAGTAATGTTGTTTTGTGCTACTTTGGTAAAAGGACAAGAAAAAACCGTTAGTATGGACGGACCACCAATAAAAAATCCCGATAGTGTTTGGGCTTATCAGCAAAAATTAATTCTAAATATTCCTTTTGAAAATAAGGATACCATCAATTATCAACGGTTAAGAAAGAAATGTCATTGTGGAATAAATCCTGAAAATGCTGCCTATGCTGAGTCTTATTATCTCTCCCCAAACCCAAATGATGCAATCATTACTTTTAACTATAAATTAGCACCTTACGAACATGCTATATTTGGCATCTACAATCTGCAAGGCAAATCAATAAAAAAGTACACGCTTGATGTTAATAACAAAAGAATAAGCGTAGACCAAAACCAATTGGCTGCTGGAGAATATTATTGGGGAGTGAAGGTGAATGGGAAATTAGTGAAAATGGATAAGTTGACAATAATAAAATAAGACCCTCCTAACCTTCCAGTAGAGGAGGGATGCAGGGCGTAAAAAATGAAGAGCAAAATAATTCTAATGATTTGGTTTCTTTGCACCCTCCCCTTCGGGGAGGGCTGGGGAGGGGCTATTTTTGCCCAAAACCTTGTTCCCAATCCAAGTTTTGAGGATACTCTTAATTGTCCTATTCGTCCGAATGGTACTTTTGCTTCTAATATATTTTCTTGCCAAAATTGGTACAGCCCTACATCATCAATTCCTTATTATTTTAACGCTTGTGCACCACATATCGCTGGTGGCAACCGTAATGTTCCTAATAATTATCCAAGTTTTGGGTGGCAATATGCTCGCACAGGTAATGCATATGCCGAAATTCAGCTTATCGGAAGTGCTTCAACTAATTGTTTTATTCAGGTGGAATTAACCGATACATTAATAAACAACCATAAGTATTGTGTTGAATTTTATGTTAATCGTTTGAATAATGTAAATGCCGCAAGTAATAATATTGGAATGTATTTTTCTGATTTAGCTTTACAATTTCCAAATCCATCCGATTATATTGGACTGATCCCTCAAATAAATGAAACAAATGTAATATCAGATACTGTAAATTGGGTAAGCATTTCAGGAGAATACATGGCTAATGGAGGAGAGCAATACATTACTATCGGTAATTTTTATTCTCTTGCCAATACAGATACAATTAACATTAATAATACAGGGTATATTGGTGCAGCATATTACATAGACGATGTTAGTGTATGGGATTGTACAGGAAGTGGGATAGGAATAAATGAAATGGAAGATGAGAATGGGATGGTGGTTTCGCCCAACCCAAATGAAGGGGTGTTTGAAGTGAAGAGTGCAAAGTATAAAATGAAAAGAGTGGAGGTGTATAATGTGATGGGGGAGATAATTAGGATTTACGAATTAGGAATTAGGAATGAAAGTACCATAAAGATAGATATAAGCAATGAATCAAGTGGGATATATTTTGTGGAGGTGGAAACGGAGAAGGGTGTGGTGAGGAAAAAAGTTATTAAGAGTACAATGTATTAAGTACAAAGTATTATGATGAAGTACTAAGTACAATGTATTGTGAAAACAGGCTTTATGAATACGGGTTTAGAATTTAGTTCTTAGAATTTAGAATTTCTTCTTTGTGCCTTTGTGGCAATTAATACTTATTTACAAATCTCGCTTTAGTCCCGAAACTTCGGGATAGAATTTCTCCATTGTGCCTTAGCAGTGAAAAAAGCTACATCTTCTATTTCTACATCCATTATAGTGTACAACTTGTTACCTTTGCCAAAAAAGAAATAGTATGAAACCTAAAACTCCGAAAGATTCGCTGTCGATTCAAACACAAATAGTATTACCAAATGATACCAATACCTTGGGCAATTTGTTTGGTGGACAATTATTACAATGGATGGACATGGTGTCGAGCATTGCCGCACATCGCCATTGCAAACGTGTAGTGGTTACCGCCTCGGTGAACAATGTGTCGTTCAACAATCCTATAAAACATGCAAGTTTAGTAACCCTCGAAGCCAAAGTGTCGAGAGCGTTTACTACTTCCATGGAAGTGTTTATAGATGTATGGGTGGAGGATGCAGTGAGTGGAGAAAAAGTAAAATGCAACGAAGCCATTTATACTTTTGTAGCTGTCGACCAAAATGGTTCGCCATTGCCTGTGCCTGCATTGGTGCCCGAAACAGAAGAAGAAAAGAAAAGATACGAAGCAGCCTTGCGAAGAAAACAACTGAGTTTGATACTTGCTGGCAAACTTAAACCTAGCGAAGCAACCGAATTAAAAGCCTTGTTTTTAGGAGATAAATAGGTGATTAGTTCACCACTTCGGCCTCGTCAATTAACATCATGCATTTAAAATGTCCTTTGGGGCATTTCTCATAACCAATCTTTGAGCAAGGTCGGCACGATAAATTTTTAACTTCTACCATTCGCGATGAACTGGCTGGGAGGTAAGGAGTAAAACCAAATGCAGGTACCGTGTTTCCCCAAATGGAGATGATTTCTTTTTTGAAAGCGGCTGCAATGTGCATCAATCCTGTGTCGTGACTTATTATTTTGGTTGCTTGTTTTACTAACGATGCCGACTGATTGAGATTGTTTTTTCCACAAGCATTGTAAATGCTAGTACCAAGGGCTTTTTCTATTTCTAATGCATTTTTGATGTCTTCTTTACCACCAAGCAATACAATGGGTTGATTTAGTTTTTTACAAATGGAAATAATTTTCGCGATGGGTAGTTGTTTGGTATAATGTCGAGCTCCAATTACAAATCCAATGTATCCGTTTTGGTGCGATACAGGGATTGAACTTAATGCTACTTCGTCTTTCTCGGGGATAAAAAAATCAATGCCTTTGTTGTCGTTCACTATTCCTAGTTGCGCTACCGTTTGTAAATACCTATCCACAATGTGCATAGCAGGCATCCTGTTTATCTTGAAATTTACGAGCATCCATTTCTTAAAGTTGAGCTTACGAAACGAAGTAGAAGGTTTTCCTAAAGCAGTTTTGGTTTGCATGGAACGTATGTTGTTATGCAAGTCGACCACAAAATCGAAATTTTCTTTTTTCAATTCCTTCACTATTTCTTTTACATCTTTTTCTATGCAATGAACTTTGGTAAGGTAAGGGTTGTTCTCAACAATTCCCTTAAATGATTTTTTGGTAAGAAAATGAATTTCCATTTCAGGCTTCTGCATTTTCAAACAGCGGATAACAGGTGTGGTTAATACAATATCGCCAATGGAACTAAACCGTATGATTAAGATTTTTTTCAAGCAGGATCAATTACTTTTCAGTAAATAATACTTCCAATAATAGTTGCCCTACCATTTTAAGTGTGTTTTTATCTATCACCTCCATATTGTCGGAATGCGCATGATGGAAATAAGGATAGTTGTGCTTTTCTACTTCGTAATGCACAATGTCGATGCATTTAATGTTTGCCAAAGTGTTTACATAAAGATGGTCGTCAGTAGTTTCTCCCGAATTTCTATCAATAAAATAATTTCCATAACCCATTTGATTGGCAATGCCCCATATTTTGTCCACTATACCAGAAGCATACACCACCGAAGTACCTTCTTTAGGGAACACCGGATTTTTACCTCCTACCATGTCTAGTAATATACCATAGTTAGCAAAGTAACCCGGTTTGTGAAGGTGTTTGGCCCAATATTGCGAACCCAAACACCAAGTATCTTCTTGCTGTGCTTCGCTGCTTGACGATTGTTGTCCGTAATCTTCAATATCGAACAGAATGATGTCAACACCTTTGTCCAATTTCGAAGCTCCAAGTTGTCGTGCAAGTTCTACTAACACAGCCACTCCACTACCTCCATCATCAGCACCATCAAAAGGTTGATCTTTTTTCACAGTATCCAAGTCGGCCCAAGGACGGGTGTCCCAATGTGCAGTAAGTAATGTTCGGTTGGCTAAATCGGGTTTGTATTCGGCAATAATGTTTTTAAGCGTGAACTGTTTTCCATCGTATGTTTTCACGGTGCCATTTTGCACTTGCACTTGCCATCCGTACAATTTCAATTTATTCACCAAATAGTCGGCACACAACGCATGCGCTTTAGTTCCCGGAATACGAGGACCAAAATCTACTTGCGCTTTGATGCAAGCATAAGCCGAATCGGTATTAAAATCAGGAGTTGGAAGGCGATTTACATTCACCACCTTGGTAGGCGGTGTATCGTTATTCTGATTGCTATTGGTACACGAAGCAATAAGAAGTAATATTGAAAAGGCGAAAGCCGATACTATGTTATTCCGAAATTGACCAGACAGGACCATCTTTTGTATCTTTTATTTGTATGTGGTGTTTATTCAAATCGTCTCTTAATTTATCCGAAGCAGGATAATCTTTTTTCGCTTTTATGTCTTTGCGTATTTCTAAAATCACTTCCATAGCCCCTTGCAAAGCTTTGTCGGCAGAGGAGTTGGATGTTTCGGCTTTTAGGCCCAATATATCCACCACAAAAGTTTGCATCAATGTTTTTAGTACTTGCAAATCGTCAGCGGTGATGGTTTCTTTGTTGTCGTTCACCGAATTGATGATGCGTGCTCCTTCGAACAAACTAGCAACTAATATTGGAGTGTTGAAATCATCGTTCATGGCATCGTAACAAGCTTTCTTCCAATTCTGAATATTCGAAGTAGAAGTGGCAGATGTTTTTAATGTTTCAACTGTTTTTAAAGATGCCATCAATCGTGCGTATCCTTTCTCCGAAGCTTGCAGTGCCTCGTTCGAAAAGTCGAGTGTGCTGCGATAATGTGTTTGCATCATAAAAAAGCGCACCGCCATTGGGCTATATCCTTTCTCGAGCAAAGGATGATTACCGGTGAACAATTGGTCTGGTAAAAAACCATTGCCTGCCGACTTCGACATTCTCACCCCGTTAACCGTAAGCATATTGGTATGCATCCAATATTTCACTGGCGATTTGTGATTACATGCTTGCGATTGTGCTATCTCATTGGTATGATGAGTAGCTTGCAAATCCATACCACCACCATGTATGTCGAAAGTTTCGCCTAGGTATTTACTACTCATGGCCGAACATTCTATGTGCCATCCCGGAAAACCCCATCCCCATGGCGAAGGCCATTTCATTAAGGTTTCGGGCTTAGCGGCTATCCAAAGTGCAAAGTCAAGTCGCCCGCGCTTTTCATCTTGTCCGCTTAGTTCACGTGTGCCTTCCAGCAAATCTTCGAGCTTACGATTGGTAAGTTGTCCGTAAGGAAATTCTTTGTTGTATTTTTCTACATCGAAATAAATGGTTCCATTTATTTCGTAAGCATATTTTTTCGAAATGATTTCTTTTATCATTTCAATTTGTTCGCAGATATGTCCTGTAGCTGTAGGTTCAATACTTGGCGATAAGGTGTTGAACTCGCGCATCACATCATGAAATCCTAGGGTGTATTTATGTACAATCTCCATAGGTTCGAGTTGCTCGAGTTTTGCTTTTTTCGCAAACTTATCATCCCCTTCGTCACGGTCGCCTTCGAGGTGACCAGCATCGGTAATGTTGCGCACGTATCGTACTTTAAAACCAAGATGAAGAAGGTAACGATAGATTAAGTCGAACGAAATAAAAGTACGGCAGTTGCCCAAGTGTACATCGCTATACACGGTAGGGCCACATACGTATAGACCAACCATACCAGGATGAATGGGCTCAAACTTTTCTTTGGTTCGGCTAAGTGTATTGAATACGGTGAGTTGGTTTTGCATATAATAAAATGGACTTATGAGCTATTCATAAGTCCAATGATTGTTTTGTTAATTAGTTTATCGTTCGTTTACTTTTCATCTTCTATCACAGCATCACCCACGTATCGTCCGTCACGATAGATGGCAATGCGTTGAAGAATTCCATCGGTATTATAAATATAATTTTTACCATCTACCAATTTATACTTGCTGAATGTTCCTTCTTTCGATACTTGTTTGTTCATGTTGTAAAGTTTCCAGTAACCTTCGCCAGTAAATGGTTTTCCCAAATTATCTTTTTCCGATTTATGTGGTATCACCGGTGGAGCTTCTACTTTTGCTTCAGGTGGTTTTACAGCAATTGGTTTTTTAGGTTCATACGATTTTGATGTTGCTGCATCAAAGTTTCCGTCATTGAAATTTTTCTCTTCGCGTATATCACCGTTCTCATAGTATTCCTTTACCATTCCCGATTCCTTACCATTGGCCCAATTGCCTTCAATCATTACTTGTCCGTTTTCGAAATAGTATTTTTGTCCTCCTTCGCGGTTACCACTTTGATTGAATTTAAATTCTTGTTGCACCTGACCGTTGTCGTAATACAATTTATAATCGCCTACCCAACGCGAGTTTTGCCACAGTCCTTCTTCTTTTATTTTTCCATTATCGTGATACATCATGGCATATCCATTCGGGCGGCCTTTGTCGTAAGTAATTTTGCTTTTCAGATTTCCATTCGGATAATATTCTTTCCAAATACCAATGCGTTTTCCGTCCATGTAAATTCCTTCTTCCACTTTTTGGTCGTCAGTGTAATTGGGGCGGTGTGCAGTGGCATTGTAGATTATCCATTTGCCCTGACGCTTGTCGTTGGCATCGGTAAAATTAATCGAATCCTTCTTTTGCAAAAAAGTAGCGTATGCCGAATTCATCTTTAGAAGAAGTACGACTGCTATAAAAATTATTTTTTTCATTATTGGTGTGCTAAAATGCGTTCTATATAATTGGCGATAAAGTTAGAACAATTTTCATTTTGTTTGTTCGTTTTATCCTAAGAATATTACAATTATCTTGTTTTACTTGTTTTTTAAATGAAGCATCATGTCATTGGTCATTTCTGTCAAATCGTAATTTGGTTTCCATCCCCAATGCAAACGTGCTTCGTTATCGTTGATGCTTTGTGGCCAACTATCGGCTATTTGCTGACGCGAGTCGGGCGAATAGCTTATGCTGAACTGAGGAATATGTTTACGAATTTCATTTGCTATTTCGGTTGGCGAAAAACTAAATCCCGCAAGGTTATAACTCGAACGAATTTTTACCTTATCGGCATTCACCTGCATAATGTCGATGGTTGCTTTTATAGCATCGGGCATATACATCATCGGAAGGGTAGTGTTTTCGGATAAAAAACAATTGTAGCTTCCGTTTTTTATGGCTTCGTGAAAGATGTGTACTGCATAATCAGTTGTTCCTCCACCCGGAGCCGATTGCCAACCAATGAGCCCTGGATAACGCAAACTACGCACATCTACTTGGTATTTGTTGAAATAATATTCGCACCATCGTTCGCCTGCTTGTTTGCTGATGCCATACACCGTGCTGGGTTCCATTACAGTGAATTGTGGGGTGTTTTGTTTTGGTGTGTTAGGGCCAAAAACAGCTATCGAACTTGGCCAATACACTTGTTCAACGAGTTTTTCTTTGGCCAAATCTAAAATATTGAACAAGCCTTGCATGTTTAAATCCCAACCAAACTTCGGCATTTTTTCGGCTGTTGCCGAAAGCAATGCGGCTAGCAGATATACTTGGGTAATCTTGTGTTTTTTTACCACATCGTTGAGCACCGTGGTATTCATCACATCTATCACTTCGAATGGACCTTCGCTGGCTTGTGTGGTAGCTTTTAGGTCGGAAGCTATTACATTATCTACTCCGTATTGTTGGCGCAAAGTATGAACCAACTCAGTTCCTATTTGCCCCGAAGAGCCTATTACCAATATCTTTTCCGTTGTGTACATAAAACTGTAAATAAACTAAATTTTGAAAAAGCTAAAAGTAAAATTTTATTGGCAATTACCAAATGATTTACTTCAAAAAGATGGTAAATCCTTTTATTTCCTGTTTCGAATTGTCGCCTTGCTGAGTAAAACTTACTTTACTAAAATCTATATGGCTTGGTTTTTCGCGAGCCTGCATGATGGCATCCACCGCTTTCTTTCCTAGTTTACTTCCATTGCTTTCTATTGTTTTTTCTTTTCCATCAATGTTTACAATGATAGAATAACTAAGCACGGTGATGGGTTGACCCGGAGCACGCAACTCTAAATCTTCGTTGAGGTCGGTAAGGTGAAGAGAAGCGTTTTTGGTTTTGTCGAATTTAAAATGCGGCTCTTCGTATTTTATTTGTGCACTTGCTTTGGTGAAACCAATAAGCAAGAAAATGGCAGTGATAAATAGACTTATTTTTTTCATTATTTTTTTAGTTGTTTTTTAGGCCACAAAGATAGAAGTTTAAAGTTCAAAGTTGGAAAGTTGCGGCAATAGTGTTTTACTTATATTTGTCCTCATGAGTAATAAAGCAATGTTGAGGTAACCAATGGTTTTCAGTTCCGGTTTGTTTCTTCTGTATTTTTTTCCGGTGTTTCTGGTGGTGTATTTTGGTTTGCCTCACCGGTTCAAGAATTCGTTTTTGTTACTGGCCAGCATTTTGTTTTTTTACTGGGGCGCACCGTTGTTTGTGTTTGTGGTGCTGGGGTCTGTTTTGCTCGATTATTATGTGGTAAGGGCCATGTATAAGGCTGGCGAGGAAAGGCGCAAACGGCAATGGCTGCTGGTATCGTTGCTGCTCAATTTGGGTTTGCTGGGTTATTTTAAGTATTTCAATTTTTTTGTTCAAAACATGAGTGCTGTGCTGAGCGGGTTGCACATTCATAGCTTGCCTATAGCCCAAATAGCTTTGCCCATAGGCATTTCGTTTTTCACCTTTAAAAAAATAAGTTATTGTATGGATGTGTACAGGGGGCAACATGCGCCTTTCGACAAGCTGCAAAACTATGCGTCGTTTATCCTTTTGTTTCCCGAACTTATAGCTGGCCCCATTGTGCGGTTTAACGAAATAGCCGACCAGATAACCGACCGAAAAAAACAGGAAACGATACATAATAAACTGATGGGGCTGTTTCGGTTTAGTATTGGTTTGTCCAAAAAAGTGTTGATAGCAAATGTGGTGGGTGCCGAAGCCGATAAGCTGTTTGCAGCCGACATGACCACAGTGGGCACTCCGGTGGTATGGCTGGGTGTGGTGGCGTATTCGTTTCAGATTTATTTCGACTTTTCGGGTTATTCTGATATGGCCATTGGTATAGCGCGAATGATTGGTTTTAAGTTTCCCGAAAATTTCGATAATCCTTACATAGCTCAAAGCATAACCGATTTCTGGAGGCGATGGCATATAACGCTGGGCCGCTGGATGAGGGATTATCTTTACATTCCGCTGGGAGGAAATAAAGTAAAAACAAAAACCCGATTGTATTTTAATTTGGCTGTGGTGTTTTTGTTGTCGGGTTTATGGCATGGAGCTTCGTGGAACTTTGTGGTATGGGGCACTTTTCATGGTTTCTTTCTTATTGCCGACCGTGTTTTTTTGTTGCGTGTTTATAAAGTTATTGGTCGTTTGCCAAGCATTGTGGTTACTTATTGTATTGTGCTCATAGGTTGGGTGTATTTCCGTTCGCCCGATTTGCCTACAGCCAATGCCATTGTTCAAAAAATGTTTGCCTTCGATTTTGCTACCCGTCATCCTTTTTATTTTCTGAACGATTTTTATGTGCTGATGGTG
>Ga0194047_10000653_pt1 | contig 22458 bp, 16 predicted proteins | sample JunL225m_MetaG_2_FD_160070 | JGI IMG/M metagenome (GOLD analysis project Ga0194047, IMG submission 160070) | Anoxic zone freshwater microbial communities from boreal shield lake in IISD Experimental Lakes Area, Ontario, Canada - Jun2016-L221-5m | ecosystem: Environmental > Aquatic > Freshwater... | reverse complement strand
ATATAGAATCTTCTGGAATTGAAATACTATGGTTTGCATATTCAAAATTACTACCACTAATTTCAAAATTATTTACCAAAATTGAAATATCGTTTGTTGAAGAGGATATTACTCTCTGATTTTTATAAGCTATAAACCCTATTTGATATAAAAATGGATTTACACTCTTAAAATCTATTTCTATATTTTCAAAGTGATACGTATATTGAGGTGTGCTACCACAATCGGCCATAGACATGCCGGAAGTTGTAGTTTCATAATATATTTTTTTACCTTGTCCATAAAGAGTTGCTGTATCACCTGCATCACTTTTAAAAATTAAAGTATCGTAACCAGTGTAGGGGATTTTTGATTTACTATCGTCACTTAATTTGTAGTAAATATCTGTTGTATGATCGTAACCGCAATTACTATTCTTTTGCCCGCAACTACTAAATAAAAAAATAGTTGAAAGAAGAAGTAATGAAAATAATATGATGTTGAATTTAGTTTTCATAGTTCAGTTTTTTATGAATAAATATTACTCAGCAAATTCAAACCATTTTTTTACTTTATCCATTGTTGTAGTGTTGCTGTTTTTGTAAGTAAACTCGTTGGTATGGTTATCATACACATAATCTTCACCCCAAAGTTTAAAATTTTCTGCCAATATTTTTACCGAATCAATGATGTAATTCACTTCTTCATCGCTCATGGTTGGATGAATGGAAATGCGCATCCATCCGGGTTTTGAAGAATTATCGCCAATTTCAATTTTGCTGGTAATGCTATTTGAAAACTGGTGCGAAACATTTAATAAATAATGTCCGTAAGTTCCGGCACACGAACATCCTCCACGCGATTGAATTCCGAAACGGTCGTTCAATAATTTCACACCTAAATTGTAATGCAACTCATCAATATAAAAAGATAAAACTCCCAACCTGTTTTTGATATTATTTTGTAGCAGATGAACATTTTTTATAGAGTTCATTGCAGGAAATAATACATGCAAAATTTCTTCTTCGCGGGCAAGCATTTTATCAACGCCCATTTGTTCTTTCAACTTCACACATAAAGCAGTTTTGATGGTTTGCAAAAACGGTGGAGTTCCGCCATCTTCACGGTCTTCAATATCATCAATATATTTATGTTCTTTCCATGGATTGGTCCATTTTACAGTTCCACCACCGGGTTGATCAGGAACTTTTAAACGATACAGATCAGAATTAAAAACGATCACACCTGCTGTTCCCGGTCCGCCTAAAAATTTATGTGGAGATAAAAATATCGCATCCAAACTTTGCAATGAATTTTGAGGATGCATATTGATATTAATATAAGGACCTGAACATGCAAAATCAACAAAACAAAAACCTCCATTTTTATGCATCAATTCGGCAATTTCATAATACGGAGTTTGTATTCCGGTAACATTTGAACAGCCTGTAATCGAAGCATATTTTACTTTTCGGTTCTTATATTTTTCGAGCAAAGGTTTTAAACTTTCAACATCCACCAAACCTTCATCGGTTGCCGAAATAATTTCAACATCGGCAATGGTTTCAAGCCACGATGTTTGATTCGAATGATGTTCCATATGAGTTACAAAAACCACAGGACGCTCATCATCTTCAAATTTTATTTTGCTGGAAAGCTGTTCAGGAACTCGCAACCCAAGTATGCGCTGAAATTTATTTACAACTCCTGTCATTCCCGAACCAAACGAAATGATCACATCATTTTTATCGGCACCAACATGCTGTTTGATAATTTCGCGAGCTTTGTGATAGGCAACCGTCATGGTGGTTCCTGTAATGGAAGTTTCGGTATGGGTGTTTGCCACAAACGGCCCAAAATCATTCATCAACTTTTCTTCAATTGGTCGGTACAAACGACCGCTGGCAGTCCAATCAGCATATACAATTCGCTTGTCGCCATTAAACGAATCAAAGTGTTGATCGATGCCAATAATATTGTCTCTATACTTTTTAAAATATTTCTCGAGAGTGGAATTTGATGATGAACTCATTTAGGATTTTTTTGGTGCAATTTAAAAAAAAATGTGCGAACCTGAATTTTAAATTTATAGAGCTTAATCTGTTTTACGAAAAAATATTTTGCCACAGATTGCACAGATTAATTTAAAATTTTGTAATAATCTGTGAAATCTGTGGCAACTCTTTTCATTAACCTTGTTTTGTGAAAAGTATTTTTCTATTAATTTATTCAAAACATATATTTGCTGACTCTAAAAAAATAATTATGTCAAAATTTAAAATCACCACACTTGGACAGTTTATCATCGAAAGACAAAATGAATATCCTGAAGCACAAGGAGCATTTTCACGACTTTTACGCGATATCGGAATTGCTGCAAAAGTTATCAGCCGTGAAGTAAACAGGGCAGGACTAGCCGAAATTTTAGGCGAAGCCGGTAAGGAAAATATACAAGGTGAAGATGTGAAAAAATTAGACATCATTGCAAATGAGTTGATGATCGATTGCCTTACACGTGGTGGCGAATGTTGTGCAATAGCATCTGAAGAAGATGATGATATTGTACATATTGATTCTCCGGTTTCAAAAAACGCAAATTATGTTGTTACAATGGATCCTTTAGATGGCTCGTCAAATATTGATGTGAACGTTTCTATCGGTACAATTTTTTGTATTTATAAACGTGTTACACCGATTGGAACTCCTGCCACAACGGAAGATTTTTTTCAGAAAGGAAATAAAATGCTTGCCGGTGGTTATGTAATTTATGGTTCGTCAACGATGTTGGTTTATACAACTGGAAACGGTGTAAATGGTTTCACGCTTGATCCTTCAATTGGTGAATTTTGTTTATCACATCCAAATATGAAAATTCCTAAAGATGGAAAAATATATTCTATAAACGAAGGAAACAGACTGGAAATGCCTGAAGGAATTAAAGATTATATTTCATGGTGTCAGGAAGTTGATAAGCCTACAAATCGTCCGTATAGCGCACGTTATATCGGTTCGATGGTTGCTGATATTCACCGTAATTTATCAAAAGGCGGGATTTTCATTTATCCTCCAACAGCAAAAGTTCCAAACGGAAAATTGCGTTTGTTGTATGAGTGCAATCCCATTTCGTTCATCATCGAGCAAGCAGGAGGGAAGTCTACAACAGGAAAAGAACGTATTTTAGATATTCAACCAAATGATTTGCATCAAAGAGTTCCAATTTTTTGCGGCTCAGAAAATATGGTGAACAAAGCATTGGAATATTTAAATAAGTAATTGGAAAAGTTGAGAAGAGGAATATTCTTTTTGTTTGGAGTGTTATTAATTACTTCTTGTATGACGCATAAAAAGTTGCCAAAAGTTCAGGAAGAATTTATGCTGAATGGAAAAATCACAAGCAATGATTTGATAAACGATATTCGCTTTCCATGGTTTCAGGATAATTATAAAAAATATCATCTAAATGATACTGTTATCAACCTGATAAAGGAATTTCCGTTCGAGCTCAAAGTGCTTATTTTTATGGGAACATGGTGTGAAGACAGTAAAAATGAAGTTCCGAAATTTTATAAAATTGCTCATGCTTTAAAATTCTATGATGCACAAATTGAGATGATAGCTGTTGATAGAAACAAGCATTGCGATAGCATGGATATGTCATCATATAAAATTGGATTGGTACCAACTTTTATTTTTTATAAAGAAGGAAAAGAGATAGGAAGAATTATTGAAACTCCTCACGAAACTCTAGAAAAAGATTTGCTAAAAATTCTTAATGATGCGAAAATAAAATAGCAAATTCAATCATCCACAAATTCTCACATTCGCTAATCCACTCATTCATCTATATTCGCACCTCGAAAAATGAAATCAGAAAGACCATTAATATTAGTTTCAAATGACGATGGAATAACCGCTCCTGGAATTCGTGCATTGATTGAAGCAGTTTCCGAATTAGGTGAAGTTGTTATTGTTGCACCAGATGCACCTCAAAGCGGAATGGGGCATGCAGTTACAATTTCAAAACCATTACGTTTGGATAAAACAGATATTTACGAAAGTTTAGTTGCTTATCAATGTTCGGGTACTCCGGCTGATTGTGTGAAGCTTGCTGTAGATAAAGTATTGCATCGCAAACCTGATTTGTTAGTATCGGGAATCAATCATGGATCAAACTCATCCATCAATGTTTTATACTCAGGAACTATGAGTGCTGCTATGGAAGGTGCAATTGAAGGGATTCCGTCTGTGGGATTTTCGTTATGTAATTTCGCTTATGATGCCGATTTTACTGCTGCAAAAAAAATTGTGAAGATTATCGCTCAAAATATTATTAAGAATGGCTTGCCTGTGGGCACTTTATTAAATGTGAATATTCCAAATGTGAGTGAAAAGGAATTGAATGGGGTTAAAATTTGCCGTCAGGCATTAGCAAAGTGGCAGGAAGAGTTTGACGAAAGAAAAGATCCTAATGGAAGGAAATACTATTGGTTAACCGGTAAATTTGTAAACAGAGATAAAGGTGAAGATACTGATGAATGGGCACTTGCAAACAATTTCGTTTCGGTAGTTCCGGTACATTTCGATCTTACTGCGCATCATTCAATTTCGTTTTTAAATGGTTGGGAATTAGATAATGTTTTGGGTAAATAAATTTGATATAAAAATGAAAATTAAAGATACAATTTGGATAGGAATTATTTGTGGGATTTTAGCACCAAGTATAGGAATACTTATTTTTTTTCTTACAAATTATTCAGAGCAAACCCTTCATCAGTTTGTTAATACCACCATTGAGGGTAAAATACTTTCTCCACTTTTGAGTTTATATGCAGTAATTAATTTAGGTTTATTTTACTTATTCCTTCATTTTGACAGGTTATACTCTGCACGAGGAGTAATATTTTCTACAATTTTATATGGTGTATTAATCGTTATCTTAAAATTTGTTTTATAGAATATGTCATCTTCTCTAAAGAAAGCATGATTATTTTTATTTTTTTGTAATATTATTTCAGCGATTTAATAACTTGTTTTATTCCTAAGATTGCTAGTTTTCCTTAAAACAACTGTAATATTAGATATTCTGATTTGAACTATAAAATCATTCTATTAAATTTAATTCTTAGATAATGAAGTTATAGCTTATACAACTTCAGTTAGTTATCATTTTTTTTATGAATTTCCCGAAAGTAAAAGCTCCTGTAAAATTGTTAAATCGTATATCTAAAACTGACTTTTCGCAAGTTTGAGTATGATTAGATTCATGTTTCAAATTGACAAAAGTCATAATTAAATATTTGATCCATGGAATATATTTGCCTCCGAAATTAAATGTCAAATAAATATTACACTTTATGAAAAAGCAAACAAACAAACTAATTATTCTATCACTATTTGTTGGGATATCCATGTTATTCGGATATTGCAAAAAAGCGGATCAAGATTTAACTCCGCCAGCGGCAGTTGTTACAGTTACACCTGTTACTGCACCGGAAAATCAATTAACAGCTATTTACACAGCTTCACCATTTGACATGACCACAGATTGGACTACAAGTTCAGCATGGTCAACTACAAACTCACCAATGATGCAGTGTACACCAGTAGTTCCAAATACAGGACAAAATTTGTTTACTGGTTATATTGGAAAAGCTTATAGTGTGCAAATGCAAGCTAAGTATGACAGTACTTACATTTATTTTTTAATTCAGTATGATGACTTACAAAAGAATGTAAATACACCATGGTACTTTGACACAATCTCAAAAGGTTGGAAAAAAGAAACTAATTCACCAACTATCGATTTAAACGGAATTTTGACTCGTTCTGCTTTTGCTGAAGATAAACTTGGTGTTCTTTGGAATATCAACAACTCATGTGAAGCTTTCAAAACACAAACTTGTTACGGAAGTTGCCATATTTTCCAACCTTATTATAACAGAGCTGGTCAGCCAAAAGCTAATACTAGCGGAAATCACTATACTTCATTTCAAAACGAAAAAATTGATATGTGGCATATGAGATTAGTGAAAGATCCTGCATACGGAACAGGTTCTGATGAATATCAAGATTATGTTGGTGGTGCAGGAAATTGGGATACTGTTGGTGGAAGTGGAAACGGACGCCATGTTGACGGAGTTGTTCCTACAGGTGTAGGTGCTGCTTATTCTACAGCTTTAGCAGCACAAGGTGCTAATTCACAAACTTTAAAAGCTTCAAACAAACCATCGTTATCACTTACTGTTCCAATGTTTTGGGTACTTGATCCTTCAGCATATAAAAATGGTCAAGGTCAATATTTTATTGATGTTGTAGATACAGCAAGTGTAAATGCAAATGTTGTTTTTATATACGCAGTTGATTCTATGGGAAGACTTACTTATTCTACTTCAAGGGCAACAGCAGGAACACCTGCAGGCGTTATTGATGCTAATGTTGGTGCACCAAATGCTTCTGACTATTGGCCAGGTGCAATGACAGCTGCTAATTATTCAAATGTTGAAACATCTCCAACAAATGGTAAGTTATGCCAACCAGCTAGTTTTGCTACTCCTTTATTATCTGGACGTGGTGATATTGATGTTAAAACTTCATGGACTGGAGGAAAATGTATTATTCAAATCAGACGTAAACTTACAACTGACGATTTGTTGAAACAAGATATCGACTTTAAAGGTTACCACCCGGCTGGCGATGTACATGCTGCAACTCCAAGCAGTTCAGGTATTTGGTTCCAAGATCAACCTTTTGGTATTGCAATCTTTAATAATGCAAATTACCAACATGCAATTAAGCCAAACTTGAACTTGCATTTTAAAACTAATTAATAACCCAATAAATTAATCACCATTAATAATAAAATTATGATGAACAAAAAAATATTTGGGTTTACTTTAGCTGTTTTAACAATAGCATTTGTTACCGGTTGTTATAAAGATAGAGTAGTTCCTCTATCAGCTAGTGGCCAAACAGTTGTAATTACCAAAACGGTTACTTTCACAAATGATATACTTCCAATTTTTACCAAAAACTGTGCGCTTAGCGGATGCCATGCTTCAGGAGGTAAAAAACCGGATTTGTCAGCAGGAAGTGCGTATAATTCTTTAACCTCAGGAAATTACTATTCAAAAAGTACACCTGAAACTAGTGAAATATATCAGTGGCTTACCGGAAAAAGAGGTACTCAAATGCCTATATCTGGTTTAGACCCTACCATAAATGCGATGGTTCTTGCATGGATTAAACAAGGAGCTAAAAACGACTAATAAAAGAAATATGAAAAAGAACAATAATTATATATCGTCTTTAAGCAAATCTGTTTTGATTATGCTTATGTTTATACTGACATACACCGGAAGTGTTTTAGCTCAAACTAATGATGCTCCTGCTGCTAAGGTTACTACACCAATTAAGAATACTTTTGGAAGTACCTTAATGATTGATAACCAAACTGTGATGGTACCTGTTAAAGGAACTTTAGAAGCTGATATTCAGCACCGCTTTGGTTTAATGAACAAGAATAACCAAAAAGATCTTTGGGGTTTATATGCACCTTCTAACATTAGACTTGGAATAAGCTATGTTATTATGAAAGATCTTGCAATTGGATATGGCATTACAAAAGATAAAATGTTAATGGATGTAAGTGCTAAATATGCAATACTGAAACAAGGTAAAGAAGGTGGAATGCCTGTTAGTGTTACTTTTTTTGGAAACGTAGCTGTAGATACAAGAGACGCTGCTCAAAATAATGTAAGATACGAACAAGACAGATATTCTTATTTCAGTCAGTTAATGGTTGCTAGAAAAGTTACTGATAAATTATCACTTCAGGTTTCAGGTAATTTTTCATGGCTTAACAGTGTTGAAGGTTATGTAGATAATGCTACAGGTGAGATTAAACAAAAAATGTACAATTATCATGCTTCGTTTAGTTGCCTCGGAAGATATAAAATATCTGAAAAGTCAGCCATCATTGTTGGATACGATCAACCTATTACAGCTCATACTGCAAGTAATCCTTATCCTAATGTTTCTTTTGGATTTGAAACTACAACGAGTGCACACGCATTCCAGATTTTTGCAACAACTTGCAATAATATCACACCTCAATACAGTAATATGTACAATCAAAATGATTTCTCTAGAGGATACTTTTTGATTGGTTTCAACATTACAAGATTATGGAATCTTTAATTTGAAATTTTTGCTTTAAATTTTAAAAAGAGTCCATCTATGTTTTTTAGATGGACTTTTTTTTATTACAATTTCAAGATTCAAAATGCTTTCTTTTTATGAGTTTGAGTATATGATTTCATATGAAATTCTTAAAGATTGTTTATTTCTTACCTGATAATTTTCATAATTAATTCTGACAATTATCATATTATTAATTATCAAAACACAACTAATTTCGTTCGCACAAACAGTAAACATTATGGAAGACGTTAAACAAAAATATACCCGTAAAAATTTTATGATATGGGGAGTAGGGATACTTGCTTCTGTATCATTCTTAAAGTTTGCCTTTACCCCAAAGAAAAATAAAAATACAGTTAAGATGTTGTCTCAGGATGGCAAATTAGTTGAGGTTGATATGTCGCTTCTCCAATCTAAAAAAAGGAAAGTAACTAGTGAAGAACTTCAAACATGGGTAAAAAAATAACTTCTAACTTAAAAGCTACTAACAATGGAAGAAAAAAATAATTCACGCAGGGAATTTCTCGCAACAGGACTCATGGCAGGATTGGCTGTAGGATGTTCCTCGAAACATAATCCATTTGCACCTGATGAGAGTGTAACTCTTACTGGTGAAATGGTAAAACTTTTATCTGTAGACGGAGAAGTAATAGAAGTTGATAAGGCTTTTCTAAAACCGGTTCCAGAGATGCCTCCTGTTTCTAATTCTGAAGCACGTAAAGGAATTGAAGGTAAAAAATTCGTAATGGTAATTGACCTTTCCAGATGTAAGAATTTGAAGAAATGTCAATCAGCTTGTAACCATATGCATCATTTGCATCCTGGGCACAGTTGGATAAAAGTGCATTCGATGCAAGAGGCTGATAAAACTGCACCTTATTGGCAGCCTACAACTTGTATGCATTGTGATGAACCGCCATGTGTTAAAGTTTGTCCTGTTGATGCAACATTTAAAAGAAAAGACGGTATCGTTTTAATTGATAGTGATCGTTGTATAGGTTGCCGTTTTTGTATGGCAGCTTGTCCATATTCATCACGTGTTTTCAATTGGGAAAAACCGGATATTCCTGCAGAAATTGCAGCAATGCCTTATAATAGTGAAACAAGTGTTCCGCAAAAATTGGGAACAGTAGGGAAATGTGATTTTTGCCCTGATATGGTTAGAGAAGGAGTACTTCCTCATTGTGTTTCTGCTTGTCCAAATGGTGTTTTTGCCTTTGGTGACATTTATGAAGATACAGTAAGTAACGGGTCTGAAACTTTCCGATTTAGCGAATTGATTAAAGATAAATCAGGTTACAGATTGATGGAAGATCTTGGAACAAAACCGAGTGTGTATTATTTACCACCGGTAAACAGAAACTTCCCATATGAAGTTGGTATGGAAAATCAAACAGAAATTAAATCAGAATAACTTTAAAAATATTCAACAGTGGAAAAATCAAAATTATCATCTGAACAAATTACCTCAGACCTCTATCCTCAGAAGTTTGGGAAATTGGGAATAATCTGGACCACCATCCTTGTGGTTTGGTGTATGGTTGGCGCTTATGCATATTTTCTCCAATTAAAAGACGGTTTATCTGTAACCGGGTTAAGAGATTACGCTTCGTGGGGGTTGTATATTTCGAATTTTGTATTCTTTGTGGCGATTAGCTTAGTAGGTTCATTAATTACTGCAGTATTCAGGCTTGCTGATGTTCATTGGAGTACACCAATTTCCCGAATTGCCGAAATTATTGCAGTATCGGCTATCGTATTTGCAGGAATTATCATTATTGTGGATATGGGTAGTCCTGAAAAGTTCATGAATATCTTTCTTCACGGACGTTTACAGTCTCCTATTATCTGGGATGTTATTGTAATTAGTACTTATCTTCTAATAAGTGTCATGTTATTATATTTTCCATTACTTCCTGATATTAAAATCTTATTGCAGAATAAAAGTAAAAATGCACCTTGGATTCATAAGATTTATACTTTTATGGGATCTTATTGGAAAGAAACGAAAGAGCAAAAAAGCATTATTAACAGAGCAATAAGTATTCTTTCTATCATAATTATTCCGGTTGCATTTTGTATACATACTGTTACTTCATGGTTATTTGCTACTACATATCGTCCGGGATGGGACAGTACCAATTTTGGAGCATATTTTATAGCTGGAGCTTTTCTTGCCGGTTCGGGAGCTGTTGCTGTAGCAATGTATGTTTTTCGCAAAGCTTATAAGTTAGAAAACTACATTACAGAGAAACATTTTGATATCATGGGAAAAGTAATTGTAGCACTTGCATTACTTTATTTATATTTTAATGTTAACGAATATTTGGTTCCTGCATATAAAATGAAAAAGTCGGAAGCAGAGCATTTGATGGGGCTTTTTTCAGGTCATTTTGCAATTCTTTTCTGGCTTGCTATCTCATTTAGTATGTTGATCCCAATTCTTATTTTAATTTTCAAAAAAGGGAGAAAACCATTGCCAATGTTTATTGCAGGATTAATGGTTGTAGTTGGAGCTTGGGGAAAACGTTTTATCATAGTAACACCAACTTTATTACATCCATTTTTACCAATGACAGATGTTCCAGAGAGTTATCATCATTATGTTCCAACCTGGCAGGAATGGGCAATAACTAGTGGTTCACTTGCCGGGGCATTGCTGATAATGACATTTTTTGTAAGGATACTTCCAATTATCCCTATTCACGAAACTATAATTGAACAAAATCATGATGAAGAAGTTAAGTAAAATAAGTATCATATTTATTGTTTTTCTGTTAGCAGGAAACTCGGCTGTTAAGGCTCAAAACACACTGAAAGTGGCTTTTAAGTATTTTATGTTCAATAATAAAATCCCATACTTAACTGTTCATACTAATTCTAAAATTGAAGGAAAACTTCAATCAGTAACCGGTATAACATTAAATGTTTATATGGATGAAGAATCTCCTAAAAATCTTGTAGGAAAAGTTATCACAAATAATAGGGGTGATGCTGTTGCTATAATTCCAAAAGAATTAAAAACATTATGGGATGCTTCACCTAAACATACATTTATAGCTGTTTCTGCTGCAACAAAAGAATTTTCAGAAAGCAATACTGAAATAGAAATTACAAAAGCAAAAATTTTGATAGATACATTGAGTGATGGAGAAACCAAAAATATTGTTGTAAAAGTTCTTGAGTTTAAAGATAATGCTTGGGTTCCGGTTAAAGATGTTGAAACTAAAGCCGGTATTCTTAGACATGCAAGTGTGCTTAATGCCGGTAAGGAAGAGACTTATACTACAGACAGTACAGGTCAGGTTATTGCAGAGTTCAGTAGAGTTTCATTGCCAGGTGATGATAACGGAAATATTACTCTTGTAGCCAGAGTTGAAGACAACGACTTATATGGTAATTTAATTATTGAAAAAATTGCTCCATGGGGAGTTAAAGTTGAGAAAATTAATGATTTTGACAAAAGAACTCTTTATTCAGCTCGATTTAAATCGCCCCTTTGGTTAATAGGTATGGCATACATTGTTATTGGAATTGTTTGGAGTGTTCTAATTTATTTGATTTTTGTTGTCGTTAAAGTAATGAAAATCGGTTTTAACACTAAGGAATAGTTTTTGTAACTAGAAAATATTAATATAATTGCAATCAAAAAATAAATCTAAATTAAACTTCGAAAAATGAAATCATTAAAAATTAAAACAGCAACACTAACTTTTATAGTTAGCGTATTTGTGGTAAGTGCGACCCTTGTAGCTTTTACTTTTCCGAACAAACCTTGGGCAGTACCTGAGAAATTTGAAAAAATGAAAAATCCCGTAAAATCTGATGCAGGTTCAATTGCTGATGGTAAAACATTGTATGGCACTCATTGTGCTTCATGTCACGGTAAAAAAGGAAAAGGTGACGGGTCAAAAGCTGCTCAGTTAGAAACTGAATGTGGAGATTTTACAACGCCAGCTTTTCAGAAAGAAACTGATGGAGCTATCTTTTATAAGATGACTGAAGGACGTAAAGACATGCCAACTTTTGCAAAGAAAATTGCAGATGAGAGCGAACGTTGGGCAGTAATAAATTACTTAAGAACACTTAAGTAGTCATTGCTTAATATTTTGAAAAGCCGCTTCTGAGAAACAGAAGCGGCTTTTTGATTTATACAGTTTAAATAACTTGTAAAAGTTGCAATAGCTAAAAGAAATATTTTGGGTCATACTTTTATTGCATCGTATACGAACATATAACTATATTTGCCTGCTTGAAAAAACTTATTTCAATATTGTTTCTGTCAATGTATTTAATTTCAACAACTGAACTTTATCAGTTAGTGAAGTTGCCTTTTTTGGTAGAGCATTTTAATGTCTTTCAAAAAGAAAATAAAGAAGCTTCACTATGGGGTTTTTTATGTATGCATTATGTTAGTGGTGACATGAGCGATAGTGATAATGACATGGACATGAAATTGCCTTTCAAATCACATGAAAGTTTTACCAATTCAAATATTTCCGCTTTTGCCCCTTCAAATATTTCAACCGAAATTTGTAAGATTATTGTTCACGAGACACTTTCTTTTCCTTCTTTCGATGAACCTTTTTTAAATTCTTCTCTCTTGTCAAATATTTGGCAACCGCCAAAATTCAGTTAATTATTTTATAAAATCACAAGGGATATACTTACATAATCTTATATGCAGGTATGTTTATTATTAATCAAAATAAATAAATTAACAGGAAAATTATGCTAAGTAAAATCATTGAGTTTTCCGTCAGGAATAAACTCATTATAGGTCTTTTTACCGTTGCCTTAATATGTTATGGAGGTTATCAAACAACAAAACTTCCCATCGATGCTGTACCCGATATAACCAATAATCAGGTACAAGTAATCACCGTTGCTCCATCGTTTGGGGCTACTGATATCGAACGTCTTGTCACATTTCCAATCGAACAAGCCAATAGTAATATTAACGGGCTAAAAGAAATTAGAAGTTTTTCCCGTTTTGGTTTGTCATTAGTTACCATTGTTTTTGATGACGAAACTGATGTTTATTGGGCACGTCAGCAAGTGGCTGAAAGACTCCAAAAAGTACAATCAGAAATACCAAATGGTATTGGAACTCCAAAGTTAGGTCCTATTTCAACAGGACTTGGAGAGATATACCAATATGTTGTTCGACCTAAAAAAGGGTATGAGAATAAGTATGATGAAACTGAATTAAGAACCATCCAAGATTGGATCGTTAGAAGGCAATTAATAAGTGTAAAAGGAGTAGCCGAAGTAAGTAGTTTTGGAGGCAAGCTTAAACAATATGAAATTGCTGTAGATCCTAATAAATTAAAGTCCTATAACATTACTGTAAATGATGTATTTGTTGCTTTAGAAAAAAACAACCAAAACACTGGAGGGGCATATATTGAAAAAGGTCCTACCGTTTTGTTCATTAGAAGTGAGGGACTGATCGGAAATAAAGAAGATATCAAAAATATCTCTATTAAGGCCACAGAAAATGGTACGCCTTTATTTATTAAAGATGTTGCAGAAGTTAATATTGGTTACGCCACACGCTTTGGTGCAATGTGTTATAATGATGAAGGGGAAGTTGCTGGAGCTGTTGTAATGATGCTTAAAGGTGCAAACAGCAGTGAAGTAATTAAAAGTGTGAAAGAGCGAATTGTACTCATTCAAAAAGCACTTCCTGAAGGTGTTATTATCGAACCATTTTTAGACAGAACCAAAATGGTTAACAATGCCATCAGTACTGTTGAAACAAATTTGATTGAAGGTGCTCTGATTGTTCTTTTTGTATTGATTATTTTTCTTGGAAATTTAAGAGCCGGTTTTTTAATAGCATCAGTAATTCCGTTGGCAATGCTCTTTGCTATAATCATGATGAATATTTTTGGTGTAGTAGGGAATTTGATGAGTTTAGGTGCACTTGATTTTGGATTAATTATTGACGGTGCTGTCTTTGTTGTTGAAGCAGCCCTGCATCAGATAACTCATAATAAAAGATTCCTAAATAATAATTTGATCACTCAAAATCAGATGGATGGTGAAATTGAAAGCTCATCTAAAAAAATAGCTCGTAGTGTTGTCTTTGGTCAAATAATCATTTTGATAGTTTATCTGCCAACTTTTGCATTGCAAGGTATTGAAAGAAAAATGTTTGTTCCTATGGCTCAAACAGTGGCCTTTGCATTGTTGGGAGCTTTTATATTATCGTTAACATATGTTCCGATGATGAGTGCTTTATTACTTAGTAAAAAAGTGCAACATAAACACAATTTATCAGACAGGATAATGATTCGTATTGAGAGGGCATACCAAAATGCACTATCAAAAATATTACGTTTTCCAAAATCGGTTCTGGCTACAGTACTATCATTTTTTGTAATATCGATAGTGGTTCTCATGTCTTTGGGTGGTGAGTTTATTCCTGCTTTGGAAGAAGGTGATTTTGCTGTAGAAACAAGAGTGTTGACAGGAAGTAATTTACAAACATCAATTGAAGCCACAAAAAAAGCTGCGCATATTCTTATTCAAAAATTTCCAGAAGTTGAAAAAGTTGTCACAAAAATCGGAAGCGGTGAAGTTCCTACAGATCCTATGCCTATTGATGCTGCAGACTTAATTATTATTTTAAAAGATAAAAGTGAATGGACTTCTGCTCATACATTTAATGAACTTTCCGAAAAAATGAGTAATGCATTACAAGATGTTCCTGGAGTTACTTATAGTTTTCAATTTCCGGTACAAATGCGATTTAATGAACTAATGACCGGTGCAAAACAAGATGTAGTTTGTAAAATTTTCGGTGAGAACTTAGATACACTGGCGTTTTATGCTGAAAAGATTGGAAAAATTGTAAACAGTGTAAGTGGAAGTCAGAATTTATTTGTTGAACCAGTTACCGGATTGCCTCAGATAATTATCAATTATAACAGATCAAATATTGCTCAGTATAACTTAAATATTGAAGAGATAAATAAAGTGGTAAATACTGCATTTGCCGGACAAAGCACTGGTTTAGTGTTTGAAGGAGAGAAGCGATTTGATTTGGTAGTTAGGTTACAAACCGACCAACGGAGAAGTATTGAAGATGTGCGAAATTTACTTATTCCAACTCCTCATGGTACTCAAATTCCTTTGTATCAATTAGCAACTGTTGAAATTAAAAATGGACCAAATCAAATTCAAAGAGAAGATACCAAAAGACGAATTGTAGTTGGTTTTAATGTTCGGGGTAGAGATGTGCAAACAATTGTAACCGAATTGGAACAAAAATTAAATGCTCAAATCAAATTGCCTACCGGATATTATTTAACTTATGGCGGAGCATTTGAAAATTTAAATGCAGCAAAAAAACGATTGATGGTTGCTGTTCCGATTTCGTTACTTCTTATATTTATACTATTATTTTTTGCATTCAATTCTGTTAAACAAGCTTTGCTGATTTATACTGCAGTACCATTATCTGCCATTGGTGGTATTTTCTTGTTAGCTCTTAGAGGTATGCCTTTTAGTATAAGTGCAGGTGTTGGTTTTATTGCTTTATTTGGAGTAGCAGTTTTAAATGGAATTGTTTTGATTGCGGAGTTTAACAGGTTAAAAAAAGATGGATTATCCAACCTTCATCGTATTGTTTTGATGGGAACAAAAATTCGTTTACGCCCTGTGATGATGACGGCCTTTGTTGCTTCATTAGGTTTTCTACCAATGGCTATAAGTACTGGTGCCGGTGCAGAAGTGCAGCGACCTTTGGCTACTGTTGTTATTGGAGGGTTAATGATTGCAACATTGCTTACACTTTTTGTTTTACCTATTCTTTATATCCTTTTTGAAAAGGTAGGGAAAGTGAAAATTCCAGTGAAAGTACTTGCAATTACTTTGTTGCTGTTATTCAATTATCAAATCACTACTGCACAAAATCCGATTACTCTTCAAACAGCAATTGACTTGGCAATGAAGAATAATTTGTCTGTTAAAAATGAAAAACTGAAAGCCGAGTATCAGCAAAAACTTATCAAGTCGTCTGCTAATATTCCTCAAACAAACTTTAGTGCCGAATCGGGACAAATAAATAGTTCTTATACTGATTCACGTTATGGGATTTCTCAATCTTTTAGTTTTCCAACAGTGTATTCTAATCAAAAGAAAGTTTTAAATGAAGAATGGAAAACTGCAGTATTGAGTGTTTCGTTAAAAGAAGCAGAAATCAGAAAAGCTGTTACACAAATTTTTTACGGAATAGTTTACTTAAGAGATAAGGAAATATTACTTCAAAAGGCCGACAGCAGTTATTCAGAGTTTTTGAATAAGACTAATTTACGTTTGGCATCAGGTGAAAGTAATATTCTTGAGAAAACAACAGCAGAGACTCAAAGAGGTAATATTCAACTGCAATTAAAAATGTTACAAAATGATATTGAGTTATCAAAATTACAATTCCAATTATTGGTCAATAGCCCTTCATATCTAGAACCTCAGACACTCGAAAGGAAAATAATATTTTCACCAAAAAGTGATAGTTCAATTGTAACTGACCATCCTTTACTTAAAATATTGCAACAGCAAAAGTTAGCTGCTTCAGCAAATACTAAACTGGAAAAATCAAAACTGTTACCAAATATCGGCTTTGGATATTATAGTATGAGCATTATTGGAACAGGTGCAGATAATGTGAACTATAATTCATCAACACGTTTTAACTCGGCTCAAATTAGTCTTGGAATTCCAATATTTTTTGGCTCGCAGAAAGCAAGAGTAAATGGATCAAAAGTGGTTGAAACAATTGCAGAAAATAATTTACTGCAACAAATGCGATTATTTAATTCCGAATATCAACATGCGCTTATGCAATACCAAACAAATTTACAAGCAGTTTCATATTTTGAAAAAACAGCTCTATTGAATTCTAAAATTATTCAAGAAACTGCGGGTAAACAATTTACAAATGGTGACATCAATTATTTAGATTGGGTGATACTTACTAATCAATCAATAGCAATTAGAGCAAATTATTTGGAAGCTGTTAAGGCACTAAATGAAAGCATCATTACAATTAATTATTTAATAACGAAATAAAAAACAGAATGAAAAACATAATAATAATTTTAATCCTAATCGTTTTTACTGCTTGTGGGAGTAAGAAGAATCAAGATAAAGCTTCTGAAAAAGTTCCAGCACTTGAAAATGTTGCTACACTTTCAGATGCTCAACTTCAATCTGTGAAAATTGAACTTGGAAAATTAGAGCGCAGGAATATTTCAACTATCATAAAAGTAAACGGTAAAATTGATGTGCCACCTCAAAATATGGTTTCTGTAAGTATGCCATTAGGAGGTTATTTGAAATCAACAAAACTATTGCCGGGTATGCATGTCAAAAATGGTGAAGTGATAGCAACAATGGAAGATCAACAATACATTCAGTTGCAGCAGGATTATTTAACTACTAAGTCAAAATTGATATTTGCTGAAGCTGAATATTTAAGAAATAAAGAATTAAATCAAAGTAAAGCAAGTAGTGATAAGGTGTTTCAGCAAACTCAAATGGAATACAATAATCAAAAAATTGCTTTAAGTGCTTTGGCCGAAAAGTTAAAATTGATTAATTTAAATCCGCAAACAGTTTCTGCAAATACTATTTCAAAAAGTGTAAATATTTATTCTCCTATAGATGGTTTTGTTTCGAAAGTGAATGTGAATATTGGTAAATATGTTAACCCTGCAGATATTTTATTTGAACTTGTAAATCCTGACGACATTCATCTTAATTTAAAAGTATTTGAGAAAGATGTAAATCAATTGTCTATAGGACAAAAGGTTTTTTCATTTACAAATAATCAACCCGATAAGAAATATCCATGCGAGATCATACTTATCAGTAAAGATCTTTCACCCGAAAGAACTGCAGATGTACATTGTCATTTTGAAAAATATGATAAAACGCTATTACCGGGAATGTATATGAATGCCGAGATCGAAATAAAAAATAATGACGTAAATACAATATCTGAAGATGCCGTTGTTTATTTTGAATCAAAGCAATATGTTTTTGTGGCACTGTCAAAGAATCAATTTCAAATTATTGAAGTGGAAACAGGAACAATTGATAAAGGCAATATCGAAATTAAGAACTATAGTTATTTTGCCAATAAACAAATCGTAACAAAAGGAGCATATTCTCTTTTGATGAAATTAAAAAATAAATCAGATGAATAAATAATATGAAACACCTGATTTAATTTCATTTTAAAAAACTTCAAACTTTATATTTTGAAGTTTTTTTTTGTTAAATAGTATTATTTTTTTTCTGATTTATGACCAATATTTATAAATAGGGAATATGTGTACTCGGAACATAAGAAATAGCAAACTTTTGACCTTGTGTTTTAACCACAAAGTTCACCAAGATTTCACAAAGAGCACAATCCCAATAGCTATCGTGATGGTCTTTGTGGTATAGGTCATGCGTTAACCTTTGTGCCCCTCGTGGTTATCTTTTTATTTACCAAGCACGAGAAATGATGTTTATGTCTTGGTTACATATAAGCCATAAATAGAAATTGAGTTTTCTTAGAAATATAAAAGTCCCTTTTTCATAATTCTGAATTGTATTTATGTTAGGCCAATTTTAAAACTAAATATCTTTAGGTTAATAGGGTAGTGGTTTTTGCTAATTGCGACATCTGTTTTATTTCAATTTTCTCGAAAAAAAATATCACCAATTTTATAGGTTTTATAAAAACAACCTTTCGTTTTAAAATTTTATCTGTAGTTATAAGACATTAAATGATTAATAACTTATATGAGTTGTTTTTTGATAGAAAAAATGGCAGTATTAATAAAAAAACGCCATTAGTTTTCAATAAAAAGCCTACCAAACGTTAGGTGCGTATTTTTTTTTAACACATTATCATACACTTAAAAATTTTAGGTTTTTGGTTAAATAAAATAACATATCCAAACTTTAAATGAAAAATACATTTGGTTTATCTAAAATCTAATTAAACTTAGCTATGCATTTAAATTTACACCCCCAAAAAAGTCACTCACTCAATACCGAGAACGGTAATTGGATGAAGTCAAAACATTTGAAATGGAATTTTCGAGCAATTTTGCTTTTGATTTTCATGTTTCATTTCCAAAATGGTTATTCCTCTTACTATTGGCAAGTGTCAAGTATTGCTTCATATACAGGTGGAGGAACCTATGCACAAAATTCAACAGCCTCACCATTGGTATTAGGTTTAAACCAGTGTGCAGGCGGAATTAGTCAGCCGCACAATTCTACTTTATACAATATAACGTGGTATCAGAATACGGTTAACTCTACCTCTGGAGGAACTTTGGTTTATTCTACATCAATAGGAACACCATTTTCTTTTACTGCTCAGCAAAGCTACACACCAAGTACAAGTGTAGCTGGAACATTTTATTATTATGCAGTACTTTCTAATCCATCAATGACAACATGTGGATTTACAGGAACACTAACAAGTACAACTCAAACAGTTGTTGTGTCATCACCTGCGGGAGCTTTAAATTTTGAAGGAACTGACGATTATGTAAGTATCGCAAATCCATTCTATGCTTTTGCAAATGAAATTACAGTTGACTGGTGGGTGAATCCTTCTAGTTCAATGCAAATGGGCACTGGTATAGGGCAGTCAACTTCAGGAGTTGATGCTATGAGTTCAAATGTTTGGCTCATGCATTTCAATGGATCTGGTACCTCACTAAATTTTTATGTGAATGATGCTGGAACATGGAGAACTGCTGGACCAATTACTCCTAGTGCAAACACATGGCACCATGTTGTTGGTGTGGCAAATGCATCAAGTACAAAAATTTATCTTGATGGAACATTGATGTCAACAGGTGCCGGAATCTCCTCAGGAATATTAAATAATTCTGGATCTGTAATTCATTTTGGAAAAGATGTAAGATACAGCAGTGGACGTTTTGGTAATTTATCTGCTGATGAAATTAGAATTTATAATCGCGCATTATGTTCAGGTGAAATTCAAAATAATTCAACTTGTGAATTATCAGGAACTCAAAATGGTTTAGTTGAATACTACAATTTTGATGAAGGTTTTGTAAATGCAAATAATTCTACTGTTACAACTCTTAATGACTTAAGTGGAAATAGCCGAAATGGAACCTTAAATGGATTTACTTTAACAGGTACAACTGAAAACTGGATCTCAGGAGCCCTTACAAATGGTAGCAATTGTTCGGCATATGTTCCACCAACAGCAACAATATCAGCAGGAGGTCCAACTACATTTTGTTCAGGAGGTTCGGTTACATTAACAGCAAGTTCGGGTACTTCTTATTTATGGAGTAACAATGCAACAACTCAGTCTATTACGGTGAGTGCATCGGGAAGTTATTCAGTAATAGTTACCAATTCACAAGGATGTATAGCCACTTCGGCACCTACTAGTGTTACAGTAAATACACCGCCCATAGTTTCAGTGAATTTTAATAACAATTCAGTGGATCAAACTTCTACAGGAAGTGTTGGTTATTATACTTGTTTAATGTCTGCGCAAATACTTGGACAATCTTTTACAGCTGGAATGACAGGTCAATTGTCAAAAGTTTCCATTGACTTCGGTTTGTATTGCACAGGTTTGACGTCATATACCTTTACAGCTGATATTATTTCAGGAGAAGGTTTTGGTGGAACTTTACTAGCAAGTAAAATAGTTACTATTTCATTACCATATGCAAGAGCTATGTTGGATATTGTATTTGCCTCAGCTCCAAGCATTGTTAGCGGACAGAAATATACAATCAGGTTAACACCAACTTCAGGTCAAATGTGTAACAGTGGATACATGTCATCTGAAGCTTGTGGAAACTGGTATATGACAAACTCGAGTGGATATGCAAATGGATATGCAATACTTAACGGCTCTCCTGATGGAACGAACGACAGATATTTCGTTACTTATGTGCAAACAGGTTCAGGTAATACATTTTGTGTGAATGCTTCATCTGTAACTTTATCAGGAGGAACTCCTACAGGAGGAACTTACAGTGGAGATGGTGTAAGCAGTGGTTTGTTTTCACCAGCAACAGCAGGAGTAGGTTCTCATACTATTACGTATAATTATTCGAATAGCAATGGCTGTTCTAGTTCGGCAACTTCAACAATTACTGTTAATGCGTTGCCAACGATAACTGCATCCAGTAATAGTCCGGTTACATTAGGAGGTACAATTAATCTTACATCAACAAGCGGCTTAACAACTTATGCTTGGACTGGTCCTAATTCTTTCACATCAACTTCTCAAAATCCGACAATTGCCAGTTCAACAACTCTTGCAGCCGGAACATATACAGTTACCGCTATAAATTCTAGTGGGTGTTCTGCTTCTAGTACTACTAGTATGACTATAAATTCACAACCTGCAACTGCATTGGATTTCGAAGGAACTTCTGACTATGTTAATCTTGGGTCTCCATTAGCATCAAACTCTTCTTTTACAAAAGAAGGTTGGATATACAGTACAGACGCAACTTCTGCAAATAATCTTTTTTCAACCAATCAAGATCCAATTTGGATTCCAAGCGGAAAACTAAATGTAGGGCAAGGAAATAATTATGGAGTAATTGCAGATCCTGATGCATTCCCTTTGAATACATGGACTCACGTTGCAATTACTTATGACCAACCAACAAGTACGTTAAAATTATATATTAATGGTGTATTAAAAGCAAGTACTTCAAGTGCTCCTGCATTTGTTGGAGGCTCAACATATTTAGGTCAACATCCTCTAGGTGGCGGACAATCATCAGTAAAAATGGATGAAGTTCGATTCTGGAGCAGAGCTTTACAGCAATGCGAAATTCTTAATAACATGAATTGTGAGCTTAATCCTACAGGACAATCAGGATTAGCAAGATTATTTCATTTTAATCAGGGATATCTTTCTTCTTCTAATTCAGGAGTAAATTCACTAACAGATGCTACAGGTAATGGAAATGGTACTCTTGTAAATTTTGCATTATCAGGCACAACATCTAACTGGATTGCAGGTAATGTGAGTGCAACTTCATGTTCTACTATTACACTTCCAACAATTTCGGCTTCAAGTAATAGCCCAGTAACAACAGGAAGTTCAATTAATTTATCTTCATCAAGCTCATTTGCATCTTATGCTTGGACTGGACCAAACAGCTTCTCTTCAACTTCACAAAATCCAACTATTACAAGTGCAACGACTTCAGCAGCTGGAACCTATTCTGTAACCGGAACAACTTCTAGCGG
>Ga0194047_10000652_pt1 | contig 22505 bp, 19 predicted proteins | sample JunL225m_MetaG_2_FD_160070 | JGI IMG/M metagenome (GOLD analysis project Ga0194047, IMG submission 160070) | Anoxic zone freshwater microbial communities from boreal shield lake in IISD Experimental Lakes Area, Ontario, Canada - Jun2016-L221-5m | ecosystem: Environmental > Aquatic > Freshwater... | reverse complement strand
GTCCAGCACTATCTCGGCATGAAACGTTTTTTCCAGCCTCTCGGCCTTCAGGTCGGTCTTCTGACGGGTAAGCAGAAAAAAAAAGAGCGGGAGGCGGTTCTTTCATCTCTCGGCTCCGGGGAACTCAATATCGCTCTCGGCACCCACGCCATGATTGAAAAAGAGGTCAGCTATTCGAGCCTCGGACTGGTTATCATTGATGAACAGCACCGTTTCGGCGTGCTGCAGCGAAAAGCACTCCAGGAAAAGGCGATCAATCCCCATGTGCTGCTGATGACGGCCACGCCTATACCGCGAACACTTGCCATGGGGGTGTTTGGAGACCTCGATGTATCGGTTATCCGTCAGATGCCGGCTGGTCGTACACCGGTGAAGACCTATGTTAAGAGTGAAAAAGAGAGCGTCAAGGTCTATGATTTTCTCCGATCGCAGGTGGCCGAAGGCAGGCAGGGTTATATTGTCTATCCTCTTGTTGAGGAGTCGGAAAAAATGGACATGAAAGCGGCAGTGGAAAGCTATCATCAACTCTCCACCGACGTTTTTCCAGATCTCCGTCTTGGATTGATTCATGGTCAGATGACGCCAGACCAGAAAGAGGAGGTGATGGGCCAGTTCCGGAGAGGAGAGCTTCATATCCTGGTCGGCACGACGGTTATTGAGGTTGGCGTTGATGTGTCGAATGCCACAGTCATGGTTATCGAACACGCCGAACGATTCGGCCTCGCCCAGCTTCACCAGCTTAGAGGGCGGGTTGGCCGGAGTGAGCACCGCTCCACTTGCTTTCTCCTCTATGCCAAGCTTACGGACGATGCCCACGAAAGGCTTGAGGCAATGGAGTCAACGACTGACGGTTTTGTTATATCTGAAATTGATGCCAGAATAAGGGGGGACGGTAATATTCTCGGAAAAGAACAGTCCGGAACCTTGAGCGGATTAAGGATTGCCGATCTCAACAGTGATTTTGATATAATGCAGTCAGCCCGTTCTGCGGCATTCAAGCTTGTTGAACAGGACGGGCGATTGCAGGATCCCGATCACCGAATGATAAGGAGTTATTATGATTGCTATTATCGTGAACGCTCCTCTCTCGCTGATATCGGGTAGATTTTCTGAAACAGAATGGAGTAGAGCAGTTTGAACATGAACATGAAAAACGAGCATGAACCGGCCGCCAGTGGAGTTGTCACTGAAGTTTCCGGCGCTTCTTATATTGTTATTGCCGAAGATGGCACTGAATTTCGCGCCCGTACCTTTCCAGGAACGAAAACAGACAATGGAGATACCTCACTTGTTGCTGTTGGTGACCGGGTCGAACTGAAATTGATGCAGACAGGAACAGCATTATCTGAAGCAGTTATAAGTTACGTGCACCCTCGAAAAAGTGCCCTTACCAGAAAAAGGGATGTGCGCCGCAACCGCAGCAAAGAGAAAACACAGGTCATTGCCGCCAATATCGATCAGCTCGTTGTTGTGGTCTCTGCTTTCGACCCTCTGCTCAGTACCCGCCTTATCGATCGCTATCTTGTTTTTGCCGAATCCGAAAAGCTCGCAACGATTATTGTGGTCAACAAGATGGATCTTGACGATACATCAGAGACCCAGGAGATGATGAAGCCCTATAAAGCGCTCGGCTATACCGTTTTCTATACCAGTGCCGAAAAAAAACGGGGTATGAAACATCTCAAGAAAGCGCTTGCCGGTAAGCTTTCAGCTTTCAGCGGTCACTCAGGCGTTGGAAAGTCGACCCTGATCAACCAGCTCTTTGGTCACGAGCGCTTAAAAACCGGTGAAACCAGTGAGAAGACCGGCAAAGGCCTGCACACAACCAGCAACTCCGTGATGCTCCTGCTTCCCGGTGGAGGGTACATCATCGACACGCCTGGTATACGAGAGTTCAATCTCTCCGACATCACCCGTGACAACCTGCGCTTTTACTTCAAAGAGTTTCTCACCTATATGCCTGACTGCGCCTACTCTTCATGCTCGCATACGGTAGAGCCGAAGTGCGGGATTATAGGTGCAGTTGAGTCCGGCCGTATTGATTCTGAGCGTTATGAGAGTTATCTTGCTATCTATGAAAGCATTGACCGGGAGTCTTGATTCTCATGCTTCACCTGCATTTCTTACCTGGTTTCACTCATCATTGAACCGCTTCAACCAATGATTATTACCGTCAATCCAGCCACAGCAGAACCAATTGCCGAATATCCATCCATGACATCCGGTGAAGTTCGGGAAGCAATAACCCTCTCTTACTGGGACTTTATTGCCTGGCGGGAGCGCCCCCTCCCAGAGCGCGCCATGCTGATGAAACGCCTTGCCAAACTCCTTCGCCTCGAAAAAGAGCAGCATGCCGCACTGATAAGCCTTGAAATGGGTAAACCTTTCACACAGGCCTTAGCGGAAGTGGAAAAATCGGCATTAGTCTGCGACTTTTATGCCAAACATGCGGCATCCTTTTTAAAGCCGGAGGAGAGCGAACTTGATGGCGGCATGCGAGGGGTGGTGAAATTCGAACCCATCGGTCTTGTTCTCGGCATCATGCCCTGGAATTTTCCCTTCTGGCAGGTCTTCCGCTTTGCCGCCCCCACCCTTATGGCCGGCAACGGAATTATTCTTAAGCACTCTCCTAATGTTACCGGCTCAGCCATCGCCATCGAACAGCTTTTCCGCGACGCCGGATTTCCCACACATCTCTACAGTGCGGTCAATATTGCTCTTGATGACGTCGATCGTCTGACCGGCTTTATGATTGAGCATCCTGCCATACAGGGTGTCTCATTGACGGGAAGCACCGTCGCAGGTCGCGCAGTGGCAGCAAAATCAGGCAAAGCACTGAAAACAAGCGTCCTTGAACTCGGTGGAAGTGATCCCTACATTGTGCTCGATGATGCTGATATCCCTCAGGCAGTCGACATCTGTGCTGCAGCGCGTCTTCTCAACAGCGGACAAAGCTGTATAGCCGCCAAGCGTTTTATTGTGCACGCTCGTGTTTTTGATCAGTTTGAACGTCTCATGCTGCAACGTATGCAATCGGCGGTGATGGGTGACCCTTTCCTTCAAGGTGTCGAGATCGGGCCTCTTGCCCGCCACGACCTCCGCGAACAGCTGCATGGCCAGGTCACCCGGAGTGTTGCTGAAGGTGCACGCCTCCTGTGCGGTGGCACAATCCCTGAAGGAAAAGGCTTTTTCTACCCGCCAACCCTTCTCTCCGGGGTTCACAAATGGATGGAGGTCTATAGCGCAGAGACCTTCGGGCCGGTCGCAACCCTTATTGAAGCAAAGGACGACAGTGAAGCGGTGCTTATTGCCAATGACACCCCCTACGGACTTGGATCAGCCGTTTTTTCCGGCAGCACTGAAAGGGCGCTTTCCATTGCCGATCAACTTGATGCAGGCTGCTGTTTTATCAACAGCATGGTAAAATCCGATCCACGCATGCCTTTCGGCGGAGTAAAACAATCAGGCTACGGTCGAGAACTCTCAAGCTACGGAATCCATGAATTCGTCAACATAAAGAGCCTTTGCTACAAAGATGTTGAGGACTGAACCAGAAACCCAAAGGCCATCCCGATCAGGATACTTAATCCTGGCCAAGCGCTTGCGATTCTCAGAGCGTCACTAAACCATGGTTCGTGACGAAGTGGCCTGACACCATCCAGCAGCATTTCAATCCCGAAAAAAATGAGGCCAAGCCCAAAAGCAAGATTCCAAAAGTTTCGGCGAGTATCTACCTTGGTGAAATAAAGCATAATTGCCGAGATTCCGACCACAAAGAAAATCTCGAACCGAATTTTTATCGATACAAGGAATGGTAGAATACAGTTGCCAACGCTGAACCCGGTCAAGATAGAAATGGCTTGAGCTACAGTAACACTGCCTGCGGAGTTCAAGCCTCCCAAAATAAAAAGAGCGGCAGAAGTACTCTGCAGTGCAGCGCCAGCACCAAGACCAAAAACTAATGCTTTCCAGCGAGGGTTAAGGTATTGCATCGCCAAAATGCGAAATATCCGGCTGCCGATACGCTTGAGACTATCAGATAAGACGTTAATACCAGTAAGTAATAGTCCCAGTCCCAGCAAAAACATTGCAGATGCTTGTACATCGATGGCCATAACTGACAACTTGTAGTCGAAAATTAAATAACCTATGACGAACAAGACGACACTCTGTTGTTCCGGTCGTAATTTATTGCATTACCTTGTCAAGAGCTTCTGCAAGTATCTCCGGATCATGGATGGGCAAAAAGCAGGTACGGTCAATACAGAGAGATGCCTGCGGGTTGACAGTACCGGTCTGAATGCTTTCCGGAAAGCGTTGGATTGCGATAAGTTCATTCGAAGCATGCATGATGACGTTTCTCGGCAGGTATCGCTCATCAATTACAGCTTGCAGTTGAGCCATTTCAGGTGCGAGAAGCTCTCCTGAAAGAATAACCCTGCTTTTTCTTTTGCGAGCAAAGTTCAGGGCAACCAGCATCTGAGGCAGAGCATGGCTGTTTTCAGCAAGCATGGTGGCACATGACTTGATGGTTTCTTCCCCTCTGATTGAAAACTTTTCATCTCCCGTTATTTCGCTCAACCGCAGAAGGTTGAGGGCACTGATCGAGTTTGGTGAAGGCTCGGCACCATCATAATCTTCCTTGAGTCTCAACGGTACGGAATTGTCATCAACAGCAGTGCTGAAATAACCTCCATGCGTCGTGTCGTAAAACAGGATATCCTGCAGTTCTGCAACTTCAAGAGCTGTCAGGAGAAATTGAGGCTCAAAAGATGCTTCGTACAAGTCTATAAGTCCCTGCACAAAAAATGCATAATCTTCAGCTTTTCCCGCTATTGCAGCGTTGCCGTCTCTGTATCGGCGCAGCAGCCGGCCTTTTTTACGGTCATAGAGGTTATCCAGAATAAAACCTGCAGCTTTTCTGGCAGCAGCAAGGTATGGCTCGTGACGCAATACTCTGTACCCCTTTGCCAAGGCTGAAATCATCAGACCATTCCACGCTGTGAGTATTTTATCATCAAGAAAAGGCCTCGGCTTCTTTGCCCTTGCTCTATAAAGTTTTGTACGAGCATCATCAAGAAATGCGTTGATCTCTTCAGTTGACTTTCCAAACGTATCTGCTGTTTCCTCAACAGTGGCCTGCTGCATCAGGATGTTTTTGCCGACGAACTCTCCATGTGGATCGTGCATGGCATTTCCTTCAACCCTGATGCCGTAGGTAAAGGAGAAGATCGCTGTGAGCGTTTCATCTCCGAGAATCTTTAGCACCTCCTCAGCACTCCAGAGGTAGAATGCTCCCTCTTTTTTTATGGTGTCGGACCCATCCTCAAAGCTGTCTGCATCTTCAGCTGAGTAGAATCCTCCATCAGGGGAAGTAATGTCACACAGCACATAGTTAAAAATGTCCTGCGCTACACTTTTGTAAAATGCATCGCCACTGCACTGAAAGGCTTCGAGATAGGAGACGGCAAGCTGAGCATTGTCGTAAAGCATTTTCTCAAAATGAGGAACATGCCAGCGAGCATCGGTAGAGTAACGAGCAAACCCTCCGCCGCCTTGACCTGCGACACCAATATGATCGTGAATTCCCCCCTTAGCCATTGTTTTCAGGGTATTGAGCGCCATCCTGAGAGCTTTTTTGTTCACGGTATAGTGAGCGTAGTTGAACAGAAATTTCAGCAATACTGGACGGGGAAATTTCGGAGCACCGCCAAAACCTCCAAACTGAGCGTCGTAGTTTGTTTCAAGCCATTCGAAGCACTTATTCTGCGCCTCATCTTCCCCGGGCAGTGCAGTAGGATTCGTTCTGGAAAATTGATCCAGAGAACTGAAAAAACTGCAGGAGCGGTCAATAAGAGTTTTTTTATCACTCTTCCAAAAGCGAACTATAGATAAAAGAATGGTTTTAAATCCAGGCAGGCCATACCGGTCTTCAGGCGGAAAATAACTGCCCCCGTAAAAAGGCTTTCGTTCTGGAGTAAGCCATACGGACATAGGCCACCCACCATTTCCAGTGCTTGACTGAAGATAGTTCATATAGAGACGGTCAACATCCGGAAGCTCTTCACGGTCAACCTTGACCGAAACGAAGTTACGGTTCAGCAGTTCGGCGATTTCTCTGTTTTCAAACGATTCCCGCTCCATGACGTGGCACCAATGGCAAGTTGAATAACCCACGGAGAGGAACAACGGTCTGTTTTCATGTTTAGCTTTTTCAAAAGCCTCGTCTCCCCATGCAAACCAGTCCACTGGATTCAGAGCATGCTGCAAGAGATAGGGACTTTTTTCAAGACCAAGCCTGTTCATTTTTCTATGTTCTTGATTTCTAAAGTCATGGTGTAAGGTTATTGTATAATGTGAAGGAAAAAAAACGTAGAGAAGAGGGTGGGATGTTACTGTACCGAGTATGATTACTCGCCTTTATCTCCAAGATATTTGGCAAGAACTCCTTCAAGATCCGATTTGCGGATAGGTTTTGAGATATAATCGTTCATTCCGGCATTAATACATTTCTCCCGGTCACCTGGCATGGCATGAGCAGTCATTGCAACGATCGGAACATCAGGCGTGGCGCAAAGCGCAGGGTCATTTCTTATGATCCTTGTGGTTTCATATCCGTCCATTTCCGGCATCTGGCAATCCATTAAAACCAGATCATATACTTTATTGCGCATAGCCTCCAGAGCATCTTTTCCGCCAGAAACAACATCCGGACATAATCCCAGCTTTTTAAGCATGGACATGATTACTTTCTGATTAACCGGATTGTCTTCAACAACCAGAATATTGAATGTTGTCGTCTCAGGTTTTTGTTCAGTTATGCTGTTATTCTCATCTGGTTTTTCTTGCCCCTGCTTTTCAACATGGAGAATAGCTGCAATAGAGTCAAAAAGCTCCAGACGTTTGACAGGTTTGTGGAGTAATTCAAACACCTGTGTCCTGAAACGTTTTTTAATTTCTCCCGAGTGAATGGGCGAAGCAAGTATTATGACTGGACAGCGGTGTACAGTATCAACAGCGTCCATAAAAAGGTCAAGTTCATCGCCCGGCTTCTGTTGGTTATTAATATCCAGAATAACAGCATCCCAGAATGCAAATGGCTTTACTTCACTTAGCTCTCTGTTGATCAACGCAAGAGCAGTTTCTATACTGGCAGCAGGGGTGGTGAGACACTGCCATGAATCCAACAGATCACAGAGCATCTCCAGGGCGGTGGGATTACTATTGACAACAAGAACTTTTGCTCTGGCAGCTTCATTCACGCATAACCGAAGCATTCTGGACGATGTTTTCTGTTTTTCAAGCTTGACATCAAAACTGAAAACGGAGCCTTTCTCTGGTTGGCTTTCCACCGTGATGTTGCCGCCCATTTTGTTGACAAGATAGTTTGAAATCGACAACCCAAGACCTGTTCCTCCGTATTTCCTTGATGTTGAACCGTCTGCCTGAATAAATGGCTTGAATATCGAAGCTATCCTCTCATGATGGATACCAATACCTGTATCTCTGACTGAACACCTGATCAACACATGACTCTCAGTTTCCTCATCAGGAGTGATGCTCACCACAATATCTCCATGATGCGTAAATTTTATAGAGTTACTGATAAGGTTGACAAAAATCTGTCGGATTCTTACTGGATCACCTCTCAGAGCAAAAGGAAAATTTCTGCCCGTTACTACCGTTAACTCTAACCCTTTCATTTGTGCTGAAAAGTTCAGCATTCCGCAAACATTTTCAAGGAGTTCGAGTAGATCAAAATCAACAATGTCGAGTTCAAGACAGTTTGCTTCAATCTTTGAAAAATCAAGAATATCGTTAATGATTTCCAACAGGTTTTGACCGCTGCAGATAATGGTGTCAACATATTTGCGCTGTTCAGGATCAAGCCGGGTATCAATCAACATGCTCGACATACCAATAACCCCACTCATTGGTGTCCGGATTTCATGGCTCATATTGGCAAGAAACTGGCTTTTTGCTTCATTTGCTTCACTTGCTTCCCTTACTTTATCTTCAAGCTTACGGTTTATTTCCTGCAACTCTTTCCGTGCAAGGTTAGCATCTTCAATGAGGCTGAGAAGAACAGTTCTTTGATGTTCCCTGTCTAATTGATTATCCGATTTACTTTCTCTCCCTTCAGCGGTTTCATGTTCGATTAAAAAATCCTCTTCAATCATTGAGTTCAGGAGTAACTCATCTTTGTCGTAAGAAAAATCGTCGGCAATAATACCGTTATATTTCCTGAGATCCCGCCTCAACTCGTTAACAAAAGTTTTCAGCTCGTTGATGCGCAATTCTCTGCCTATCATCACGCGGTTAAAGCGCTCAAGGTCGTTCAGCATTCTTTTGAGCTCTTTTTCCATTCTCTTTCGCTCAGAAATATCTGAAACAATTATAGTGACAGAGGTTACCGGGCCGTTGATGAGAGATGGACCAAAACGTGATTCAATGACAAGCGTTTCCCCGTGCGGAAGAGAGAGTTCAGACTCGATTATTGCCGGTTCACCAGTCATGAAAGCCCTGTCTATAGCCTGATGATAACTGTTATTGTGATTTGGCTCAATAATATGTTCACAGAGGTGTTCGCCTATCTGCAACACATTGTTATAACCAGGCAGGGATCGGTTGATATAGGTTATACGGTGTTCGCTGTCAATGGCAATAATGGTATCGGGACTGTTGACAAGCACAGAATTGATGGTATTCTGGCTCTCGCGTAATGAATTCAATGCCTCTTCGAGTTTCGACTGCGACAACTCGAGTTCAAAATTTTTATCTTCTAACTGTCGTTTAATATCTGAGAGTTCAATAGATTTTTTGATCAGTTTGATATTCTGATCAAGGAGGGCTGTCTGTTTCTGCAGAAGTTCCTGTTCAATGCGGCTGCTTCGCAATGAAGCTTTTTCAAGCTCTATGATGCGCAGTTGAAGATTATTGATCTCGGTATTTATCATCACTTATTCTTCTTTTCCAAGCACCCAGAGAACAACGGTTTCATTATGAAATTTTACCGATGAAAGTTCTTTTACGGTTTTATCAATAGGGCCGATTTCTCCATAGGTATAAAATCCTATCAGAGGGACATCCAGACCGATACACTCACGGACTGCGTCAACCTCCTCCTGTATTCGACGTCCAAGAACAAGTTTTCTTCCAACACAGCTGAACATGATTATTGCCTGGGGGGTTGCCCCTATGAGAGCTTTTTTCGCCTGAACTGCAGCTTCCCTCGCTCCGTTGATGATATCTCCTCTTGAGGCAATAGTCAGTGTTACTTCACTGCCTTCAGGAATGGATGCAGCAAGCGAAATTGTTCCCTGTTCATGATCGACGGATAAACCGCACCGTAATTGAAACATGTTTTCACTATTGTCAGAAGGATTACGGTCAATGATACCAAACGGATATTCCAGACACACCGCCGGAAGCCTTAATGCTCTTTCTTCCCCCAGAAAATCTTTATACATTTCAAGAGCATTGGTGTGTTCAAATTCTTTCACCACATTTCCCTCTGAAGCAGTACAGGTAAAACTGTTTCCAATAGAGGTAAAACCGCTCCTTACACCGATACCAGTCCTGAACCCCTTCTTTGTCATCACCATAAGACCAACAATAGCGTCTTTATAGACCATCCCGTTATAATACTGAAATGTATTTTCGAACCGTTCGTCATCGCCAAGGTAGCCGCCGGTAATCTCAAAATCTTTACCTAAAACCGACTGCAGACCCTCAAGAACCTTTAGTCCATCACCACCCATTCCGTTTGGAAAAACCAGAAGAGAGGCATGAGGATCAAAGGTGACTTTTTTTAGAATATCATTCGCCATTTCCACACTGCATGCCGCTTCATCACGACTCATGTCATGTCCGATACCAGTCACAAACTCAAGATCTTCGTTACTGAGGGCCATGACAACCACTGATCCTGTAGAAAAACCTGCGGTTGAAATTTCTCCGGCAGTTGTTCCGCCAACCATAGGCAGTTCTCCGACAACGGAAGAAATTCCTGCAATCAGTTCGCGATGATTAAACTGCATCGCACCGAACACAATAACGACCTTGGGTACTCCCTCAAGCTTTCCAATAGCGCGTTTGGCAGCCTCTATGCCTGCAGCAAATGAATTTGGAAGAGAGCTGAATCCCACTCCCACTGTATTGTTCGTCATAGCGTATCTTCCCATAAGATCAATTTTTTAAATAACTATCATAAACCTTGTTTTGCCTCTGGAAGTCGAACAGTAAAGCTCGTGAAGACACACAAAAAATGTTTCTGGTATCCTGAGACAAGAAGAGTATCACTAAAGTGGCGGGCGAAATTTCTCCTTTAATATACAATCAAGGCAAGCAATCTTCAGTGAATTTTCCACCATGCGGAAAAATTAGTAAAAGTTTAGAATAAAAAAAAGCCTCCTGCATCAAACGAAGAAGAGGCTTTTTTAGATTGGAAGACGGACTGTCGCTTAAAAAGAAACCGAAAGATCAGAAAGGTAGGTTTTGATTGACTGGTGTTTTCCAAGGCCAAGCTTCTTATGCATCCGGTAGCGAATGCTTTCCATTCCTCTGGTCGATATACCTACAGAACGGGCAATCTCAATAGTGTCATAGTTCAACTTGACTAAGAGGCTGATTCTAAGTTCACGCTGGTTCAGGTTAGGATGCTTTTTCTGTAGTTTTGACAGAAAGAAGGAATCCGTTTCAGTCAGTTCAATGTTTAGCCTTTTTTCGATTGTTTCGGTTTCAATAAGGCTCAAACATGAATCGGTCATAAGCCTTTTTACGCCGGCATCAATGTCCAGTGCGTGTATCTGGTCGAGAAGATTTCTCAACGCATTTGTTTTTTCAGCGATTGCAGTCGACACTCTTGTCAGTTCCATATCCTGGGTTGCCACTCTTGTTTTTAGAGAGGCGATCTCTTTTTCAAAATCAAGAGGAGATTTTTGGTTCTGTATTGCTTCTGTTTTCATTGTACTATCCTATGGGTTATTCAATGTTCGAAGTAATGTATACGGTGGGAAAGCACATTTCATTTCCCCATCGCATGCTTTCCATTATCCGAATAAACGTAATCATCACTTCTTCGACGTGTTATCGGCTGTAATATGGATTTTTTTTACAAAATACCAATGAAATTCGTTTTTTCTGTTTAAAAATACTTTTTTATAAGTCAAGTACGCCGAAAAAAGTACTTGTCTTTTCCTTTCTCATAAGCCATTGCACGCTCTTTTTGCTCCAATTATTTTTTAGTATCTCTGCTATTTTTTCAGTATTCACTTATGAAGAACAGTTCTCGTTATCTGTTTATTTTTAATCCAGCGGCTGATAAGGGACGTGCGGCGAGCAAGGTTGCCTGGCTTAACGCGCTCCTTTTAGGACAGAAAAACTCCGCAATGGTGACGACGACTCATGCCGGACATGCAGAAGATATTGCTCGTTCAACAATTCAGGAAAAAAACTGCCTGATATCATGTGGTGGTGACGGAACTCTTCATGAAGTGATTAATGCGGTAGCCGGAAAAGGGGTAACGGTCGGAATTTTACCTGTTGGTTCAGCAAATGATTTCAATAAAACCCTGAATCCTCATCATGCCTCCAACGCTGGTATCAGTCATTTGTTCAATGCGCAGAGTAAAAAAGTTGATCTTGGGAGCGTTTCCTTCGGCAGTGCGGATCACAGGTATTTTATCAATTCTATGGGTATCGGCTTTACCGGAAGAGTTGCTAAGGCCGTTCAAGGTGCGCCTTGGTTAAAAGGTGAGCTGCGTTACGGTTACGCGCTTCTCAAGGTGCTTGCAGGGTATACTTCGGAAAAAATGAATATTACAATTACTCTGAAAGACTCTTTTCTGGAGCTTCATGAGGACATTTTTGCTTTTTCAGTTTCCAATGGAAAAATCGAAGGGGGGAAATTCAAGATTGCGCCTCATGCAGAGTTGTCTGATGGACTGCTTGATGTGTGTATTCTCAAGGCGATATCGAAACATGAAATTTTCCGCTATGTGCTTAAATTTCTTAAAGGAACCCATATCAATGACTCAAAAGTTCTTTACTGCAAAGCAAAGTCCGTGGAGTTGACATTAACGAAAGCGGATGTTATGCATCTTGATGGGGAGGTTTATGATAACATTCAGGGTAAGATCGCCATTACAGTTGTTCCTGAAGGAATTTCAATGCTTTACGATTAACTCATCTCCCTGCTTATGACGCCCTTCAATACAATAATCGCATCGTTTTTTCAGGAATGATCTACGTCAGTCTGTTTGAGGAAATTGGATTTAATAATATTATTTATTACCATGGAATTGGTTGCTGAGATTGATTTGTTGTAACGAATTATACTTGTGTAACCACTACTCCAACAGTATGATCATGCCGAAAACACTTGTTGATTTTCGTCTTCCTCTCGAGGCTACCATTGACCTGACGTATCGTTGTAACAACAACTGTCTTCATTGCTGGTTGAGAATGCACTCCACAGTGCATGAACAGAACCGCGAGCTCTCGTTCGAGGAGATCAAAGGGATCGTTGACGACGCCCGCGCTTTGGGCACACATCGCTGGTCAATATCCGGCGGGGAGCCGATGCTGCGGCCAGATTTTCCGGAGATATTCAATTATATCACAGCAAAGGCACTTTCCTATACACTCATTACCAACGGCACCCTCATTACCCCTAAGCTTGCACAGTTGCTCAAACGCAAGGGTTCCAAAATGGTTGCTCTCTATGGTGCCAGTACAGTGACCTACGACAAGGTCACCCGAAATTCAGGCGGTTTCGAGCATGTCATGCAGGGATTCCGTTACCTCAAGGAAGCAGGTGCCGGATTTATCGTCCAGCTCATTCCAATGAAAGCCAACTGGCACGAGTGGGATCAAATGATCGAGCTTGCTCAATCCCTCAGCGACCATTGGCGAGTTGGTGCTCCCTGGCTGTATTTATCGTCGTGCCGGGACGCAGCACTCAATGCCGAAATATCCCGCCAGCGTCTCGACCCTCGGGATGTGGTGAACCTCGATAAACCAGATATCTCCTACGAAGAGACAATCTTTCATCAGTGTGGCCATACCGAAGGCGACAGTCGACTCTTTGCCAGCTGCATCGCAGTGCGGCGTGACTTCCATATTGATCCCTACGGGGGCATGACCTTCTGCTCTTTAATCAAAGACCCATCCATGCGTTACGATCTCCGCAAGGGCACACTCCGTGACGGATGGGAAAAGTTTATCCCCTCGCTTGCCGACCGCGAGTTCGGCAGGGAGGAACATCAAGAGAACTGCGGCTCATGTGAACTCAGCAAGGATTGTCGCTGGTGCGCGGTCTACGGCTGGCTTGAGCACGGCCGGTTTTCAGCCCCCGTTGAATACCTCTGCGAAGTTGCCCGCGAAAACCAGCGCTTCAAGGATGAGTGGCAGGTGAACCATCGCCGTTACTTCAAGATCGCCGATATCACCATCCGAGTCGAAAGCGACCTGCCGATTGAGGACGCCACCTTTAATTCGAAATTCTCCTCTTTTCATGTTGACGCTCCCGGGCAAGACACGGTCACCATCCGCCACCACTTCGGCATACCCGACCTCAAAGGCCAGAATCTCGGCAAGGAGGTCTACAGGAAGGCGCCATGGGCTATTTACCGTAAGAATGGCTCTTCTATCTATCTTGGGATATCTTCTCAGACGGACGACCCTTCCCTACACCGCGTTGCTACCTTTACAGCGGACCATACCAGTGTTCGCATCTATCATGATGATTTGCACGAAGAGAGCTGGCGCAAAGGCGACCTCCATTCCCTGACTCTGTTTTCCTCCGACCAGATCCTTATTGCAAGGTTGCTTGCCGATCGTCAGGGCTGCTGCCTTCAATCGACAGGTGCCATGATCAATGGAGCAGGAGTGCTTTTTGTCGGACATTCCGATACAGACAAATCAACGATCACAAACTTGCTGATTGAAGCCGGAGCCAAAGGAGATAGAGAGGTCGAAATTCTCTGTGACGTCTGCAATATTGTCCGTCGTCATGGTGAAAGCTGGCAGCTTTATGGTACCTGGAACCATGGTGATGTCCCGCAGGTCTCTTCCGCTGATGCACCTCTTCGGGCAATCTGTTTTATTGAACAGGCCACGGAAAACAGCATCACGGATCTCACCGATCGCAATGAGGTTATGCGCAGGCTGCTTGCCTGCCTTATTCACCCCTTTTTCGCCGACGACTGGTGGGAGAAAACCCTTGATCTGATAGAGCCAATGGCACGGCAGGTACCCTGTTATGTCATGCACTTCGACAAGGGCGGAGAGATTATTGGTGAAATAGAAAAAATCGTAACTGCAGAAACCGAGGCATCCCTATAGTTAAGCCATTTCCTATTATGGATGAAGTCGCAAATTACGTACAAAAGTTCAAGCCGCATGAGTTCAGGATCTGGCAAGGCAAAAAACCGCTGTTGAGCCAGATAGACATCGAACTTACCGAGCGTTGCAACAACAATTGTCTGCACTGCTGCATCAACCAGCCGGAGCATGATGCCGATGCTCTCAGCCGGGAGATGAGCACGGATTTTGTCAAAGGGATCGTAACGCAGGCTGCAGCTCTCGGGTGCCTTACCGTCCGTTTTACAGGCGGTGAACCGCTTCTTCGTCCCGATCTGGCGGAACTCTACCTCTTTGCACGCCGTCTTGGCATGCAGGTTATTCTCTTTACCAATGCTCGCCTGATCACCGCTGAACTTGCTCTTCTCCTTGCCAAATATCCCCCTGGCCGGGTGGTTGAAGTTTCCGTCTATGGTATTACCCCTGAGTCTTATGACCGTGTCGCAGGTCATGACGGTGCATTCGCGGAGTTCCATCGTGGTGTCGATCTGCTTTTGCAGCACAAGATTCCCTTTATTGTGAAGAGTCCAAAGCTCAACATACTCAAAGATGAGCAGGACGCCTTTGAAGTATGGGCAGCGACCATTCCCTCGATGGATAAACTGCCAGGCTACTCCATGAACTTTGATCTCCGTTTCCGTCGCGATGATCCCCTCAAGAACGCACGCATTGCAAAGCTTCGGGCAACCCCCGAAGAGACCGTAGCCGTGTTTTCACGAACTCCACACTATCTCAAAGATATGGGTCAGTTCTGCGACAAGTTCATGGCTCCTCCGGGCGATAAGCTCTTCAATTGTGGAGCCGGTCATGGAACATGCATCGACGCTTACGGTAACGCACAGCTCTGCCTCCCGCTGCGTAATGAGGCAACTGTGGTAGACTTGCATGAAGTGCCCCTGAAAACAGCGCTTGGGAAAATATTTCCTGCTATGCGTGAAATCAAGGCGACGAACTTCGACTATCTTCACCGCTGTGCCCGGTGTTTCCTTAAAGGGCTCTGCGAGCAGTGTCCGGCAAAGTCCTGGATGGAGCACGGCACCCTCGATACGCCGGTAGAGTATCTCTGCACAATAGCTCATGCTCAGGCACGCTGTCTTGGACTTCTTGGCGAAGAGGAGCGTGCCTGGGAAGTCCAAGATTGGAAAGATCGTGTGGCAAGCTTTGTCCATACAAGCAGCTCTGAAGGCAACACATCCACATAAGAGTGTTTTGCAAAAAGTTCAACTTTTGAAAGCTATAAAAATGAGATTCCTTCATGGATATTACCCTTGACCAAATTTGCGTCACCTCGGAAGACGTTGTGGCTCGTGTTATTGAAGATGAATTGATCATTGTGCCCCTTGCGTCAGGTATCGGTGATATGGACGATGAACTCTACACCATGAACGAGACCGGCAGGGCAATCTGGTCGCGTCTTGACGGCGAAAAAACCTTGCAAAGCATTGCTGACGACCTTGCAGAAGAGTTCAGTGCAGCGCCCGAAGTCATCGAAAAAGACTTGCTCGGCTTGATAACGGAACTGGTACGCCGAAAAATGGTGATCGTCCACAAGGAGAATGCTCCTCAATGAGCGACACCTACGTAAAATTAAACCATGAGCCGCATACCATGCCCGGCCTTGCCATTGCCGAATTGATGGAAGCTGTGCTGGAAAAGAATATTCCGTTTCGGTTTGCAGCGCCAGGCTTCAGCATGACTCCGTTTATCTCGGATGGAGATATAATTACCATTTCACAGCTTCCCCTGCGACTTCAGGCGGGGGATGTTGTTGCATTCATCAATCCCGGTTGCAGAAAACTGATCGTACATCGCATTGTTCATGTTTCTGAAAAAGGCTACCTCATCAAGGGCGACAACAACCCTGAACCTGACGGGCGAGTACCGCGTTCAAGTATCATCGGGCGAGTTGTCAGGATAGAGCATCACGACCGGCAAGTTCGACTTGGTCTCGGTATTGAGCGTTATGTAATAGCCTGGCTCTCAAAACGAGAGTGGCTGAAGCCGCTCTTATGGCGAGTCTGGCGTTTTATCAAACCATTTTGTCGCAAAGAGAATTGTTTGAACCCTTCAAAATTATGACACATTGCACCTTACTTGAAATGCAGGACTTCACCCTCTGGGCAAAAATGAAGGAACGCGGCGCACTCCTCTCCTTCGACCTTGAAATAACTGCGCGGTGCAACAATGCATGCCGTCACTGCTACATCAACCTCCCCGCCGACGACAGGGAAGCTCGCTCAAAAGAGTTGACGCTGCAGGAAATCAGCTCCATTGCTGATCAGGCTGTTGCACTCGGAGCCTTATGGGTGCTCATTTCAGGTGGCGAACCACTTCTGCGTGAAGACTTTGAGGAGATCTATATGCTCCTGAAAAGAAAAGGACTGCTGGTCTCTGTTTTCACCAACGCGACCTTGATTCGAGACGAACACATTGTCCTCTTTAAAAAATACCCCCCCCGCGATATCGAAATAACTGTTTACGGCGCTACCGAGGAGACCTACGAGAGAGTTACCGGATGCCCCGGATCATTCATTGCCTTTACAAACGGTCTCAACCGCCTCCTTGATGCTGGAGTCAAAGTCCGCCTCAAGGCAATGGCTATCCGATCCAACTTCCACGAACTTCCCGCAATAGCAGCATTCTGTTGTACCCATACCAAAGACTACTTCCGTTTTGATCCCCAGCTCCATCTCCGTTTTGACGGCAATAAAGAGCGCAACCAACGTATCAAGTCTGAACGACTCTCACCGGAAGAGATTGTCGCGCTCGAAAAGGCGGACAAAGATCGGTTTGCCTCACTCAGAAAAGGGTGCAATACCCTCATTAATGATGCGGTTGCCCATAGAGGCTGCGACCATCTTTTTCATTGCGGGCTCGGTAACGGCAGCTTCACCATTGGTTACGACGGCACCTTCCGGCTCTGCTCGTCGCTCTGGGCTCCTGAGACAATCTACGACCTGCGTCGGGGAACACTCCGTGAAGCATGGGAAGAGTTTGTGCCACAAGTGCGTGACATGCGATCCACTCGGCCCGAGTATCTCGAGAACTGCTGCATCTGCCCGATCGTCAATCTCTGCCTCTGGTGTCCTGCACACGCATACCTTGAAACCGGTAAACTGGACACGCCTATAGAGTACTTCTGTCAGGTTGCTCGCGCAAGAGCTGCCGCTATTCAGGAAGCAACGCCGTCCTCTCCTGTTTTGGGCAATGCACAGCATTCGGTATGATTACAGCAATACGGTTCATCCCGTAATTACAGTTCTTGAGATAGATGCTGTTTTATTTTGAGACACTCTTGCTGCGGATAAAGGTAAAAGTGCTGGTTATAGAACGTTTTGGTTGTGTTTTATTTTGAAACAGCATCGCTGAGAGGAAAGCAACAGTGCTGACTGCCATCGATTGCCGATAGAAAACTCCTAACACTCTATTATTAAGTGATATAGCGTTTTTATTTTCTTGTATACGATGTGTATATTATATATATATTGTATATATGGCATAAAATTTGCTGTGCTATTGTTGATAGTTAAATAGAACTCAGTAGTTAAGGTTTATAAGAAAACGATGTCGTTCAATCTTCGATGATAAAGGAGTCCAACATGGAACTGAAAAAAAAAGAGTGGAAGCATCCAGAGCTGATAGTTTTACTGAAGAGCAGACCGGAAGAGCGCATTTTAGATAATTGCAAGCTTCCACCTATGTATGCTCATCCTGGTCAATCGAACCTTCTCTGTCAAGATCACCAAGGCGGCAATGGTTGTGTTCACTGTACCGCATTGGGTGTGTCATAGTCTTTTCTATCGTACATCCCTTTTGACGTTCAGTAATTGCTTATTCATTGAATTATGCAGAATATACTCCTTAATCATCATCTTCCCCATGCAGGTCAACTTGGCCATTCCTTCGACCTCAGTCATGTTACCACAAATCATCGTCGCTATTTCCAGATTGCCGGCATGACGCTGCGGGTCGAGAGCGATCTTCCTATTGATGATCGAACCTTTCATCCAAAGTTTGACTCCTTCCGGGCTGATGCGCCGGGAGACGATATGGTGACAATCAGGCATCACTTCGGAATACCGGAACTTCATGAACAGGCTTTTGGGAAAGCCTCATATCGCAAGCCTCCATGGGCCATATACCATCAGAACGACTCCTTTTATTATCTTGGAATCTCTCCTTATGAGGGCGATTCAACATTGCATCGCGTGGTAAAGTTTTCCGAAAGCCACACGCATGCCACCATTTACAACGATGATGCCTGTGAGTCTTTATGGGGGAAGGGCAATCTTCACTCTCTGACCATGTTCTCTTCCGACCAGCTTCTTCTTGCCCGGCTGTTGGCTGACCGTCAAGGATGCTATCTGCACTCTTCGGGAGTGGTCGTAGATGGGGCCGGAATACTTTTTGTGGGTCACTCGGGAGTTGGCAAATCGACGGCCATGAATTTGTTGCTTGATGCAGAAGAAAAAGGGAATATTCAGGTTGTCTCACTTTGCGAAGACCGCAACATTATTCGCAAGAAAAAAGATGGTTGGCAGGTCTATGGTACATGGAATCACTATGAGAATCCACGGGTTTCATCTTCCAGTGCACCGCTCAAAGCAATCTGTTTCCTTGAGCAGGCCGATGAAAACTCAATCACGCAGCTCACCAGCCGCAAGGAAATCATGCGCAACCTTTTCTCCTGTATTATTCGTCCCTTTGTTACAGCTGACTGGTGGGAGAAGACCTTCGACATTATTGGAGCTATAGTACAGGAAGTGCCCTGTTACGTCATGCGTTTCGACAAAGGTGGTGCCATCATCAATGAAATAGCAAAACTCGGGGGACGACATTCATAACGTACACTTCTCCCAAACAACTCCTCATCAACTCAAGTACAATCTTTCTTAACATCAAACGTTATGACCTGTTTCAGCTTTCGCTTGATTGTAGGTTTTGCGGTTTTTTGGATTTACCTTTATGACATTGCAAGATGTAATAAACGGTAACCAGCGATAAAACACGCCATTTGCAACATGCAGGTCATTGTTTTTGAAGATACCAGAGTTTCTGAGTTGAAGCCTCTCGTCAACCTGAAACCGGTTTATGGATTATATACAGGCTTTCGCTCCCTTCAGGAAAAGCTTGAGCATTTCATCAATGGACGTGTCAAGCTCACCTGGCATCTGCGACGCTATCTTGCTCCATATTATGCCGAACAATATCCGGCTTCAGTGTTCAACAGACTTGAAGAGGATGATGTGCTGCTCGTCAATGGACGACTTGTTTGCTCGGAGGCCGCAGCCCGAATGATCACTGATGGTGTTGTTGAGCCCGGTAAGGCATATATGCAGGGCGATGATCTGTTGTTTGCCAGAGTTCATCGATATCTTCTTGAAAATGACAGAGGCCTGCTGCCGGATCTGATTGATACCGCCTCTCTTGCTGGAAAACTTGTTACTCAATCAGTGACTGGGTTCAGGATTATCGGTCATCTCTGGGATGTTATAGCATTTCATCCCGAAGAGATTCTGCGGGACGCTGAAACCCTTGCACTTGGCCGTATTGAAGGTACGGTGCACCCCTCTGTTTCCCTGGTCAACCGTTCAAGCATCTATGTGGCGCCTGGAGCGGTGGTAAAGGCCGGCGCAGTGCTTGATGCAGATGAGGGATTTGTGGCACTCGGGGAAGGAGCCGTTGTTGATCCGCAGGCCGTTCTTATGCAGAACGTTTTTCTTGCTCCCCGTTCGAGGATCAAAACCGGTGCAAATATCTATAGCAACGTTGCTGTTGGCATGGGATCAAAACTCGGAGGTGAAGTCGAGGATTCCATTATTGAGCCTTTTGCCAACAAGCAGCATGACGGTTTTTTAGGACACTCCTACCTCTCTTCATGGTGCAATCTTGGAGCAGGGACAAATACCAGCGATCTTAAAAATAACTACAGCCAGATAAAGCTTCTTCTCAATGGCCGGGAGGAGATGACAGGGCTCCAATTTCTTGGACTTTTGATGGGAGATCATGCCAAGAGCTCTATCAATGCAATGTTCAATACTGGCACTGTGGTAGGTACCGCGGCAAATATTTTCGATGCTGGATTTCCTCCAAAAGAGGTTTTTTCCTTTTCATGGGGAGGAAGCGGGGGTTTTAAGAGCTATGAGATTGAAAAAGCTGTTGACACAGCAAGGAAAGTTATGGAGCGCCGCCATGTTGTGATGAGTGCCTCCTATGAGTCCATGTTTCGTTTCGTTTCGGCAATGGAGGGCTCATGCCGGTTATTTGTATAATATTTAAGCATAAGTAGGCATGATTCTTGTAATCGATAATTATGATTCTTTTACCTATAACCTGGTACAGTATATCGGTGAGTCAGGCCAGAGTGTTGAGGTCTACCGCAACGATGAGCTTTCTGTAGCAGAGATTATAGAGCGTCATCCTGAAAAAATTGTTATATCGCCAGGTCCAGGAACTCCGGATGATGCCGGTGTTTCGGTCTCTTTGATTCATGCCGTAAAGGGCCGGATTCCACTGTTGGGGGTTTGTCTCGGGCATCAGTCTATCGGTGCTGCTCTTGGTGGAAACGTGGTGCGGGCAGCCAGCATTATGCATGGCAAGACATCACTGGTCTACCACGACAACCAGGGAATATTCCATGGAATTGAAAATCCTTTTGTAGCAACCAGATATCACTCTCTTATCGTTGAGCGGGAAACACTTCCTGATGCTCTTGCCATCCGAGCCTGGACTGAAGACGGGGTGATTATGGGAATGGATTCAGAGCACCTCTTGCTTTACGGTGTTCAGTTCCATCCAGAATCCATTATGACCAGTGAAGGGAAAAAAATTATCAGGAATTTTCTTGAACTGTAGCTTGTTGATAAAGAGAGTTCGACATGGATATGTATCGCGGTGCTTCAGAAAAAGAAGAAGAGAGGCAAGTGAAGCCGTTAAAACCCCCTTCCTCTGTAGATCGGGAAAGTGATTTTATGGCTGATGGTTGGCGTGTTTTCAAAATTATGGCTGAGTTTGTCAGTGGTTTTGAAATGATGGCCGATGCGGGTCCCTCAGTGACAGTTTTTGGCTCTACAAGAGTGCAGGACGGAAGTCCTGAGTACCTTCTTGCCGAGACACTTGGCAGGTTGCTTGCCGCGGAGGGGTTTTCCGTAATAACCGGCGGAGGTCCAGGTGTTATGGAAGCGGCTAATAAAGGTGCGCAGCTCGCCGGCGGTCCATCAATCGGCTTTAACATCAAGCTTCCAAACCAGCAGGAGCCCAATAAGTACATCGATCATAATAAACTGGTCAGTTTTCAGTATTTTTTTGTGCGGAAGGTGATGTTCTTAAAATATGCCCAGGCATTCATTGCTTTGCCGGGAGGCTTTGGAACTCTTGATGAAGTATCCGAAGCTATTACGCTCATACAGACAGGGAAAAGTGAACGCTTTCCCGTCATATTGATCGGAAAAAGCTACTGGGAGGGGTTTTACCGCTGGATTTATGATACCATGTTTCAGAAAAATGGTTATATCAGTGCGGATGATCTTGGCTTCATTTACCTTGAAGATAGTCCTGAAAAGGCAATAGAAATCATCAAGGGATTTTATCCTCATGGTTATTACCTGAATTTTTAATCGGGGGATGTATAGAGTCATTGAACCAGTGCAGCAGTGAGACCATTTCCCTGTCGGTTAACTGCGATTCGGGATTCCAGCTGTAATAGAGTTGTTGATGCACGGAGCCTTGAGCAATGATCTGGCTGATTTGGGCTTTTTTCTTATTTTCGTTTTTGTTCCACATTGAAAAATTCAAGACACTCCGCCCTGAAGAGACCGTCGATGATAACAGCCAGGATATCGGCGCTATATAGGCAATACCGCTCCATCTGGTTTCATTTGAGTGGCAGTCGTAACAGCCTTTTTTCAATGAGTTTTTTATGGCGTAAGGAGTCTGAATGTCTGAAATGGCAGGAGGGTTCATGCGATTCAATGGTATGAATTGCATAAGTATGAGCAGAAGAAAAGACCAGCTGCCGATGGATTTTAAAGAAAAAGTCATTATTGCGCCGAAAAATCTGAATGTAATTCCTGTAGTATTCCTTTAATTTCAAGAAAGTGTTAACGTGATATTCCCTTGTGAAAAAGCGGTTTGGTACCATC
>Ga0194047_10000651_pt1 | contig 22509 bp, 18 predicted proteins | sample JunL225m_MetaG_2_FD_160070 | JGI IMG/M metagenome (GOLD analysis project Ga0194047, IMG submission 160070) | Anoxic zone freshwater microbial communities from boreal shield lake in IISD Experimental Lakes Area, Ontario, Canada - Jun2016-L221-5m | ecosystem: Environmental > Aquatic > Freshwater... | reverse complement strand
ACCAATCATTACCCCCCAAATGAATCACAGGCTCGTAACCTACAAAGGCCAATAACTGAACCACTTGTTTTAAAGAAATAAGAGAAGGATTAAATACTATTTTGATTTCCTTCTTTTCAAAATGGGTGGTTGACTGAATGATGCCTGTATTGATCTTATGTAAATGCTCTAAAAGCCAGACACAACTTACACAATGTATTTGCGGTAAATAAAATACCACATGAACTTGATCTGCCAACTTGAATTGAATCAATTGATCCTGAATGGCTATATTGTCTAAATAATTGAATTTATCGGATACGAAAAGTCCTTTGGCGGTGATGCCAGGCATGGAGGTCAAATCATAATATTGACACATCCCATTCTCCTCCAATAGGGTATACACCATTTTACAGCCATCACAACAAAAGTATTTGTCATTGAATTGTATAGCTGTACTGCATTGTAAGCCGCAGTGGTAGCAAGTAGTTGGTTGCATTCTACCAACGAAAATCACGCAAATCAATCAACTCATGAATGAGTCGGATCATTTATAAAACTGATCAATATCATGTTTTAGGGAAGCAGCTGCTTAAAACTAGGATCCAATGCATTTTGAACTTCTATGTATCCTTGTTTGTACCAATGTGTTCTTGCTACTAAGGCAAGAATTTGGTTTTGAACCAATAACTTGTTTTTTTCAAGGCTCTTCAATTTTAATTGCTGCTTTGGACCTGCATAGTTCACAAGTGCTGCCCAAAAATTAATACTGGCGGTTTGATTTAAAAATGCATTTGGATTTTTAAATGTATTCATCATGGTCCTATTTTGAACATACCAGTGTAAAATAAAATCATTCATCAAGCCTTCTTCCCACAATACTTTAAAACTAGTATCCATTAATATAGCATTGCCGTTCACCCATTTGTCTGGATAAATACCACCTCCACCATACACCAAATGCCCTTTAGGTGTTTTAAAAGTAGCTCCTTTAAAACTGGAATCTTGAATGCCCATAGCATCTTCATGTAACCTAACCATAAAATCATGCTCATAAACTTCCTTCCCTTTCGAATAGGGTCTTTGAATATTTCTTCCAAGTGGCGTATAATATTTAGAAGTGGTTAAACGCAAGGCACCTCCATTGGATAATTTAAATTGTTGTTGCACCAAACCCTTACCAAAAGATCTTCTTCCAACAATGGTGGCTCGGTCCCAATCTTGCAATGCGCCTGCCAACACTTCACTTGCAGATGCAGAAGTTTCATCTATCAATATGGTTAATCCACCTTGTTCAAACAAGCCTTCTCTCTTACTGTAATAATCTACACGAGGCGAATGCACGCCTTGTGTGTAAACGATTAGTTTATTTCCACTCAATAATTCATCTGCAATGGCTACTGCTTCAGATAATAAGCCACCCCCATTCCCTCTTAAATCAATCACTAAAGATTTCATTCCTTTTTGAATCAATGGATCCAAAGCTTGCATAAAAGCTTCATAAGTTCGATCAGCAAACTTATTGATTCGAATATACCCAATTACCGTATCAATCATGTAAGCTGCATCCACGGGCGACATGGGCACATTGTCTCTAGCAATTACAAAAGATTTCATTTCACCAGACCTGTTCACCACTAATTTTACTTTGCTATTGGATGGCCCTTTTAATTTTCTTTTAATATCTTCTGCACCAATTTTTTTCCCAGATAGTTGAATGCTGTCATCTGCATTTAAAAGAATGTCTCCAATTTGCAAGCCTGCTTTATCTGCTGGACCATCTTTAATAACATAAGCCACAAAAACACTGTCTCTGTATTGTTGAAATTCGATACCTATGCCTTTATAATTAGGTAATAATTGTTCATTCACTTCATTTAAATCGGCTGGTGGAATGTACACCGAATGGGGATCTAATTGATCTAAATAATAATTGGCCAATTTAATGCCTGCACTATCATTTGAAACAGTATCAACATATTTTGATTGCACCAAATCAATCATCTCCTGTATGGGTTGCTGATTTTTTTGTGTGAGTGCCCCTAAATTAAAATTCCCTTTAAAAAAGACACCTATAAAAATACCAAGTAAGATTAAGAAGGCATAAAATAGCGGTTTACCCCAATTCAAATTGTTATTATCTTGCATACTCATTTTATTCGGGCTAAAATTACACTAAAATGGCTATTTTCACGCAGAAGAGTGACCTACTATGATAAAGAACTACCTCATTGCCGACAGTGGTGCAACAAAATGCCAATGGACCCTTGTCCAAAACAATAAAAAATCTACGGTAAACACCATTGGTATCAGCCCATATTTTTTGACAACGAATGAAATTACCCTTTTACTCCAAAAGTCTTTTGCTAAAAAAACAGATTTAACAAAAATTGAAGCCGTTTATTTTTATGGCACTGGACTAAGCAATCCAGACAATGTATTGTCTCTAAAAAAAGCGCTCAAAGCTGTTTTTACAAAAGCAAAATTAACCATTGAAACCGATTTAGTAGCCGCTGCACGCGCCAGTTGCCAAAATGATAAAGGAGTAGTTTGTATTTTAGGTACTGGATCAAATACCGGATTTTACAATGGGAAAAAAATTACTAAAAATAGTCCCGGTTTAGGTTATGTTTTGGGCGATGAAGGCAGTGGTGCTTATTTAGGAAAAAAAGTAATTCAATATTTTTTATACCAAACATTTGACGAGGAATTGATGGCTTCTTTTCAGAAAAAATACAACCTAACCAAAGATGCTATTTTAAATAGTATATACAAAAGCCCCTTCCCTAATAGGACTTTAGCCTCTTTTGCTCCTTTTCTAGCCGAACATAGAGGCCATTACATGATTGAGAATATCATTGAAGATGGTTTAAACGATTTCTTTTTTGCACACATTAATAAAATGAATGAATCCTGGATTCATCCTATACATTTTGTTGGGGGCGTTGCTTATGCATTTAAAGATATCATCAAGCAATTGGCTTTAAGTTATGAAATTGAATTGGGTAAAATCATCCAATCGCCTATGAAAGGCTTGATTGAATTTCACAAAAAACAATAACCTTTTTATTGGAAGCCAGCGCATGCATGACATTGAACCACATTATCATTGGCGCCATTTATACATGGCGGAAGAAGATCCAAGATCCATTTTTTTTGGTAGAAAATACAGTGAATTTGAATTTTCACAAACCGTGTATAATTATTATATCCACCCACAATGGGATGAATTTGGAAGCAAAACCTTGTACCTGAAAATTTTATTTGTGGACTATGATTTAAAATTTGCCATCATTGAAATGATTGGAGAATGGAACGATGCCATTGAAAATGATATCATGGAATTAAAAAGAGAAGTATTAGACAAATTAATGGAAGAAGGCATTTATAAATTTATTCTTATTGCCGAAAGTGTTTTTAATTTTCACAGTGGAGACAAAGATTATTATGAAGAATTGTATGAAGAAACCTCTGAAGAAGAAGGCTGGGCAGTTTTAGTGAATTTTCATACCGCAGCCCAACACGATTTTTTATTGCGTAAATTGAACAGGTATATAGAACTGATGGAAATTAGCGCTTGGAGAACTTATAAACCAGAAGACTTTTTTCAATTGATTGATCATAAGATTAATCAAAGACTTACTTAAGGTTGGGATTAATAGACTAAATCCTCATATGCCGACTGCAATTCACTGTAAGCATGGTTGTCTTTGGCTGCCTTGGCTGCCAACATCCCTTTTTCATACCAAACAATGGCCGCTTCTTTATCATGCAAACGCTCTAAACATTTGGCCAAATGATAATAAGAACCAATATAGTCTGGCGTCTCAGTGAGGATGGCTATAAAAAGGTCCAAGGCTTTTTGCTCTTCACCTATCTTAATGTATTCCAAGGCCAAGGCATGCCTAAGAAAATTGTCCTTAGGCTGTTGATTTAAAAACTCAATAATTTTTTCAATTCGATTCATCTTGGCTTATATTTGCATTAGTTGCATAAACAACTAACTATTCCTTTATCAAAATTAGTGAACATGAAGATCTTAGTTTGTATTAGTAAAACCCCCGATACCACTGCTAAAATTGCCTTTATCGAAGGTAATACAAAGTTTGATGAATCTGGTGTGCAATGGATTATCAACCCTTACGACGAGTGGTATGCCTTGGTGCGTGCCATAGAATTAAAAGAAAAAGATCCTGCTACTTTGATTCATTTAGTTACTGTAGGTGGTGTAGATGCTGAGCCCATTATTAGAAAAGCCTTGGCCCTTGGCGGTGATGAAGCCATAAGAATAGATAGCAATAGCAATGACTCATTTACTGTGGCAGCACAAATTGCAGCAGTTGCAAAGGAGGGTGCTTATGATTTAATTTTTACTGGAAAAGAAACCATCGATTACAATAGCGCATGCATTGGATCCATGTTGTCTGCCCTATTGGATTTACCATTTATCTCCATGGCCAATCATTTTGAATTGAATGGAAATACAGCCACGGTAAAAAGAGAAATAGAAAGTGGAGAAGAAACATGTGAAGCAAACTTACCGCTTATAGTGAGTTGTCAAAAAGGAATGGCTGAACAAAGGATACCCAATATGCGCGGAATTATGGCTGCAAGAACAAAACCTTTAAAAATAGTTGCCCCATCAAGTACCACTGCTACAACTAGTATCAGTAAATTTGATTTGCCTCCTGCTAAATCTGGAGTAAAATTAATTGACCCAGAAAATATGGATGAATTGGTGCGTTTATTAAAAGAAGAAGCAAAAGTTATTTAAAAATTCAACAACTAAATTATGGTACTTGTATATTTAGATCAAGCCGATCAACAAATTAAAAAAGCATCTATAGAAGCATTGTCTTATGGCGCTGCCATTGCAAAACAATTAGGATGTACAACAGAAGCATTGGTATTGGGAACCACGCAAGAAGATTTAACAAGTTTAGGGATGCATGGTGCTAATAAAGTGCATCAATTAAAAAATGACGCTTTGAATTTTTTAGATGTAAAAGTACATGCTACTCTAGTTGCTGCTGCTGCAAAAAAAATAAATGCCACCGTAGTGGTATTTGCCCACAATATAAATGGTAAAGCCATCGCACCTGCAGTTGCTGTTCGACTTGGTGCAGGCATTGTAACTGGCGCATGCAGTTTGCCCAATACTAGCAATGGTTTTGAAGTGATCAAAACCGTTTTTTCGGGTAAAGCTTTTGCTAGCATTAAAATTGAAACCCCAATTAAAGTAATTGCCATCAATCAAAATAGTTTTGGCTTAGTTGCTTACAACAATTCTGCAACGCTAGAAATGATTGACTTACCTATTCCTACAGCTTCTATTAAAATAACGAAAGTAGAAAAAATTGAAGGTGAGATTCCTTTAACCGAAGCCAATTTAGTAGTGAGTGGTGGCCGCGGATTAAAAGGCCCTGAAAACTGGGGCATTTTATTAGACTTGGCCAAGGCATTGGGTGCAGCTACTGCTTGCAGCCGACCCGTATCCGATTCGGATTGGCGACCACATCATGAACATGTTGGACAAACAGGAATTCAAATTGCTCCTAATTTGTACATTGCCATAGGCATTTCAGGCGCCATTCAACATTTAGCAGGTGTGAATAGAAGTAAAACCATTGTGGTCATCAATAAAGATCCTGAAGCCCCATTTTTTAAAGCAGCTGATTATGGTGTGGTGGGTGATGCATTTGACATTGTACCTAAACTTACAGCAGCCGTATTAAAAGCAAAAACAAATTAGTTAAGCTAAGCTATTGTTTAACTAGAGCGATCTTAATTGGCCCCCATCCACAGGCAAATTGATGCCATTGATAAAGCCAGCGGCTGGACTAGCTAAAAAACAAACCGCCGCAGCAAATTCTTCTGACTCACCCAATCTTTTTACAGGGATACTATTTTCAATATTTTTTCTGATCTCTTCCTTGATCACCCCTGCTTTTTCCGCTCTATTCGTAAATAAATAATCCAATCTTTCGGTATTGGTAAATCCAGGCAATACATTGTTCACCGTAATGCCCCATGGTCCTAATTCTCTAGATAAAGTTTTGGCCCAGTTGGCCATCCCTGCGCGAATGGTATTGGAGATACCTAAATCATCTATTGGCTCTTTGATAGAAACAGAAAGTACATTAATAATTCTACCAAAATTTGCAGCACGCATACCTGTCAATAAAAGCTGCACCAATTGATGCGCATGCAATAAATGCGATGCAAAAGCATTTTTTAAATCATCGGTACTGGTTTCATACAAAGGGCCAGCTGCAGGACCTCCCGTGTTGTTCACCAATATATGAATGGTTTTAATTTTATCTAATAATTGAGTCACTGCTTTTTTTGATTTTATTAAATGATTGGTATCAATTATTAAATAACTATGTGCTTGTTGAACTGGTATTGGTAAATTCTTTACCACCTGTTTTAATTTCTCTTCGGTTCTTGCAAAAACAATAACCGTAGCGCCTGCGTTAGCCAATGCATGAGCGCAAGCGGCACCCAATCCTTGCGAAGCACCACCTACTAGTGCAAATTTATTTTGTAATGGATACATGAAACTATTTTAAATGACTAGGAACTTAATTTAGCATAATCTTCGCGTACCGGATTAAACACATCAATGATCTCACAATCGGTAATGCTTTTTCCAGCGTGCACCGTATTAGAAGGGATGATAAAAAGATCACCTGCCCTTAATAAATGCGGAACGCCATCTACCGTTAATTCAAAATCCCCTTTAACAATATGAGTTACTTGTTCATGCACATGTTGATGCGCAGGTAAAGTATGCCCTGCAATAGAATGTACAAAGGACCATGTCATAGAATTGCTGTGCAGTAACTTAGAATCAAAGCCTGAGCACAATGTAACAGCTTTGATATCGGCTAAATGTATGGGTTTCATAGGATCTGTTTATTATTCACAATTTAATACTTCTGTTAAAAATAGGCCTTAAAAGATTTAATTTTTAATTAACTTTGGACAGCAAAGGTTTATATGCAAAAAATTGAATTAGAAATAGTCGCCTTATCTCATAGCATCACCCAATCTAACTCCTACGCGGTTATTTTAGGAGAGGTAAACGGTCTGCGCCGTCTTCCAATTGTAATAGGTGGATTTGAAGCCCAAGCCATTGCTGTGGCGCTTGAAAACATGCACCCTTCTCGCCCTTTGACACATGATTTGATGAAGAATTTTATGACTGCTTTTGACATTCAATTGCAGGAAGTATATATATGTGATTTACAAGAAGGTATTTTTTATTCAAAATTGGTTTGCTTTACCGCAAATGATACCATCGAAATAGATAGTAGAACAAGTGATGCATTGGCATTGGCCGTTCGATTTGGATGTCCCATTTATGTATATGACAATATTTTAGAACAAGCAGGTTTGGCGAACGAAAACGCAGAAAAAACAATTACCCCTACTTCAACTGTTGCTAACAACCCAATTGAAAATGATTTGTCTAAATTAACGCTACCCGAATTAAATAAATTATTGCAAGAAGTTTTAGAACAAGAAGATTATATACGCGCAATTGATATTCGTGACGAAATCAATAAAAAAAATGCGCAAAAGAAATCATAACCAATGATTCAGTTTCCCAATTGTAAAATTAATTTAGGCTTATCCATCTTAGAAAAAAGAACAGATGGATTTCACGGTTTGGAAACAATTTTTTACCCAGTGGCTTTAACAGATGGTATTGAAATTGTAATCAATAAGGCGCATCAAAATAATGCAGTTGAATTTACAAGCTCTGGAAATCCAATACCAGGTGATGTTTCGGGCAACCTTTGTGTTAAAGCTTACGATTTGTTAAAAAAGGATTTCCCTCTGATGTCAAATATAAAAATTCATTTGCATAAAAAAATTCCTATAGGTGCAGGATTAGGTGGCGGTTCAAGTGACGGCGCTTCTGCACTAATAATTTTAAACGATTTGTTTCAATTGCATATAAATCAAGCACAATTAATTCAATATGCAGCACAATTAGGAAGTGATTGCCCTTTTTTTATTTTAAATAAAGCTTGTCATGCAACAGGCAGAGGTGAAATATTAAACCCAATTGAAATTGATTTACGCAATTATTCATTTGCATTGATTCATCCTGGCATTCACATTGCTACCCCTTGGGCGTTTCAACAAATCAAACCTTGTGTAAAAGAAAAAACAATCGCCGAAATAATTAAAACCCCCATCCATTCTTGGAAAGAAACTTTAATCAATGATTTTGAAAAAGCAGTTTTTGAAGCGTATCCCAATTTGAAAAAAATTAAAAATGAATTGTACCAACAAGGTGCTATTTATGCAAGTTTAAGTGGCTCTGGTAGTTCTCTTTTTGGCATTTTCCCAAAAGGACATACCCTCCAACCCGCTCCTACTTTTGATGCATTATCTTTTAATATGATTTGATATATTTCAAAAATTATATTTGCTAACGTTCGTTATTTGATATGATTCAACTATTTTTTATTTTACTTAGTAAATATCAAATGGTTGGTAAATTTATTGCGATTCTGCTATTAAAAATCCTCCTTTTTTCGTAATTTTCCACCAATCGCTACCCTTTAGAAGTACCCTACAATTAATTGGTTGAAATGAAGAAAACAAAAAACTTAGGATTGTACAATCCTGCTTATGAACATGACGCATGTGGCATTGGATTTGTTGCCAATATCAAAGGAGTAAAATCGCATCAAAATATTACGGATGGTTTGACTATTTTAGAAAACATGGAACACCGTGGTGCTTGTGGTTGTGAAGTGAATACAGGTGATGGCGCAGGTATCATGATTCAAATTCCACATGAATTTTTCTTTGACGAATTATTACAACAAGGCATTCACTTGCCCGACAAAAATGAATATGGTGTTGGATTTATTTTCTTTCCTAATGATAAAGCCATTTTAGTAGAGTGTAAAGAAATTTTTTCACGTGCTGCAGAAAAGTTAGGCATCGAAATTATTGGGTACAGAAAAGTACCTGTTATTAAAGATTCAATTGGGCCTTCTGCATTATCTGTAGAACCAATCATGGAACAGGTTTTTGTAAGAAAGCCCGACCAAATGAACGATCCAGAAGATTTTGAAAGAAAACTTTTTGTTTTAAAAAACTACGCTTCACATACCATCAATAATTCTATTAAGAAAGAAGCAATTGGATTTTATATGGCTTCCCTTTCACAAAGAGTCATTGTGTACAAAGGTCAATTGACCAGTCATCAAGTACGAGAATACTTTCCAGACTTAAGTGACAAAAGAGTCGTGTCGGCATTTGGTTTAGTACATTCAAGATTTGCTACGAATACTTTCCCTTCTTGGAAATTGGCACAACCATTTAGATACATTGCACACAATGGCGAAATCAATACTTTACAAGGCAATTTAAATTGGCTAAGATCTAACGAGAATGGATTTTTATCTCCCTATTTTAGCAAAGAAGAATTAGAAATGATATTGCCAGTGGTCACTGCAGATCAATCTGATTCTGCATGCCTTGACAACTTAATTGAATTACTTACTTTATCAGGTCGCTCCTTACCACATGTTATGATGATGCTGATTCCAGAAGCTTGGGATGGCAATGAATTGATGGATCCTGTGAAAAAAGCGTTTTATGAATTTCATGCAGCATTTATGGAGCCTTGGGATGGCCCGGCTTCTATCTCCTTTACCGATGGAAAAATAATAGGTGCTACCTTGGATAGAAATGGTTTAAGACCCTCTCGTTATTGCGTTACTAATGACGACAGAGTTATTATGGCCTCTGAAACCGGTGCCTTGCCTGTAGATCAATCAACCATCATTGAAAAAGGTCGCTTGCAACCAGGCAAAATGTTTGTGGTAGACATGGAAGCTGGAAAAATCATCAGCGATACCGATTTAAAACAAAAAATTTGTGCACAACAACCATACGGCGATTGGTTGAATAAATATAAAATTCGATTAGAAGAATTGCCTGAACCAAGAATTCAATTTACACATTTAGAACACGACCAAATTTTTAAATATCAAAAAGCATTTGGTTATACCAAAGAAGATATTGAAAATATCATTACTCCCATGGCCCTTGATGGTAAAGAACCTATTGGCTCGATGGGTACCGATACCCCTTTAGCTGTATTGAGTGATCAACCACAACATATTACCAGTTACTTTAAGCAATTGTTTGCACAAGTAACCAATCCGCCGATTGATCCAATCAGAGAAAGAATGGTCATGTCCTTGGCTACATTTGTGGGAAGTCAAGGAAACTTATTGGTGGAAGATCCGATGGCAAGTCATTGTGTTGCTTTAAAACATCCTATATTAAACAACCATGAATTAGAAAAAATAAGAAGTATTGATACAGGTGTATTTCAAGCCAAAACTTTACAATGTTATTTTAGAGCAGATGGAAAAGAAGGTTCATTAAAAAGAGGCTTAGACCGTTTGTGTCGTTACGCTGTAGATGCAGTGGAAGATGGATTTGAAGTGATTGTATTAACCGACCGTTCTATTGATTCCGAACATGCAGCCATTCCAACATTACTTGCATGTGCTAGTGTGCATCATCATTTAATTAGAAAAGGATTAAGAGGAAAAGTGGGCATCATTGTGGAAGCAGGCGATGTTTGGGAAGTACATCATTATGCATGTTTGATAGGATTTGGTGCAACTGCCATTAACCCATACATGGCATTGTCCACCATTCGTGATAGAAAGATTGAAGGAAAATTAAACACCGAACTAGACGAAAAATATTTAAAGAAAAATTATATTAAAGCGGTGAATGAAGGATTGTATAAAGTATTCTCTAAAATGGGTATCTCTACTTTACAATCTTATCAAGGAGCGCAAATATTTGAAATCATAGGCATCAACAAAGATGTTGTGAACAGACATTTTACTGGCGCAATTTCTAGAATTGATGGCATGGGCTTGGATGAAATTGCTAAAGAAATTTTAGCAAAACATGAATTGGCCTTTGCAAAAAAATCTTCCCCTGTGGATCGTTTAACCGAGGGCGGCGTATACCAATGGAAACGCAGAGGAGAATTTCATTTATTCAATCCGCAAACCATTCACCTACTTCAACATTCCACTAAAACAAACGATTATGCAAGTTTTAAAAAATATTCCAAATTGGTCAACGACCAAACCGAAAAAGCTTGCACTTTAAGAAGCTTATTTGATTTCAAACCTACTCGACCATCAATATCCATTGACGAAGTAGAACCAGCTTCTGCGATCTATAGACGATTTGCTACCGGCGCGATGTCTTTCGGCTCTATTTCATGGGAAGCACATACTACCCTTGCCATTGCCATGAACCGTTTAGGTGGAAAAAGCAATACAGGCGAAGGTGGTGAAGATGAAATTCGATACCAAAAATTGCCTAATGGAGATTCTATGCGCAGTGCCATCAAACAAGTTGCGAGTGCAAGATTTGGTGTTACTAGTTATTATTTATCGGAAGCAGATGAATTGCAAATAAAAATGGCACAAGGTGCTAAGCCAGGTGAAGGAGGACAATTGCCAGGTGATAAAGTAGATGATTGGATTGGTAAAACAAGACATGCCACCCCTGGCGTTGGATTGATCTCTCCTCCACCGCATCATGATATTTATTCTATTGAAGATTTATCTCAATTGATATTTGATTTAAAAAATGCCAATCGTGCTGCAAGAATTAATGTAAAATTAGTTTCTAAAGCAGGTGTTGGTACGATTGCAGCAGGTGTAACCAAAGCAAAAGCTGATGTAGTTTTGATTGCTGGCTTTGATGGAGGTACAGGTGCTTCTCCATTAAGTTCTATAAAGCATGCAGGCTTACCTTGGGAATTAGGTTTGGCCGAAACGCATCAAACATTGGTAAAAAATAAATTACGCAGTCGTGTGGTGGTGCAAGCCGATGGCCAAATGAAAACAGGTCGTGACATTGCTATTGCTACCTTATTGGGTGCAGAAGAATGGGGCGTTGCTACTGCAGCTTTGATCGTTGAAGGTTGTATCATGATGCGCAAATGTCATATGAATACCTGCCCTGTGGGTGTGGCAACACAAGACCCAGAATTGCGTAAACGTTTTACTGGAGATCCTGAGCATGTGGTTCATTTTTTTGAATTCATTACCCAAGAGCTTCGTGAAATTATGGCCGAACTTGGATACAGAACCATTAATGAAATGGTAGGTCAAGTGGATGCATTGACGATGCGAGAAAACATCACCCATTGGAAATATAAAAATTTAGATTTAAGCGATATTTTATATAAAGAACCTGCCGAACCAGGTGTGGGCTTGTATCAAACAGAAGCACAAGATCATTTAATGAGCGATTTATTGGACTGGAAGTTATTGGCTGCTGCAAAACCAGCTATTGATAAAAAAGAAAAAGTAAAAGCCAATTTTGTTATTAAAAATACAGATCGCACTACCGGTACCATCTTATCTAATGAAATTACCAAAGTTTACAAAGCGGAAGGTTTAAATGACAATACCATTCATTTTAAATTCAATGGAACTGCAGGCCAAAGCTTTGGTGCCTTTAATACCAAGGGGGTTACTTTAGAATTAGAAGGTGACGCCAATGATTATTTTGGAAAAGGATTGAGTGGCGCACAATTAATTGTATATCCTGATAAAAAAGCAAGTTTTGTACCTGAAGAAAATATTATTATAGGAAACGTTGCATTTTATGGTGCCACCAGTGGTACTGCATTTATAAGAGGTAAAGCAGGTGAAAGATTTGCTGTTAGAAATTCTGGCGCAACAGTGGTGGTAGAAGGCGTTGGCGATCATGGTTGCGAATACATGACCGGGGGCACTGCAGTTATCCTTGGTGCTACAGGCAGAAATTTTGCAGCAGGCATGAGTGGTGGTATAGCATATGTTTATGATGTACAAAACAATTTTGATGTATTGTGTAATAAAGAAATGGTGGAATTAGAGTCCACCGATAAAGAAGATCATATTTTGTTACAGAAATTAATTCAAAACCATTTTGATACCACTGGCAGTTCTGTTGCTAAATTTATTTTATCTGATTTTGAAAATCAATTAAAAAATATAGTGAAAGTATTTCCAAGTGAATACAAAAAAGCATTACAAAAACAAAAAGCAAAATTAGCAGCTGCAAAATAAAGTATATGGGCAAGCCAACTGGATTTAAAGAATTTACGAGAGAACTACCTTCCAAACTAGCCATTAAGGAAAGAAAGAAAAATTACAATGAATTTGTTTCTTTAATGCCAGAGCAAAAGTTAAATGAGCAATCGGCACGTTGCATGAATTGCGGTGTACCCTTTTGTCATAGCGGTTGCCCTTTAGGCAATATCATTCCTGAATTTAATGACGCTGTATACCATAAAGAATGGAAAGACGCATACGAAATATTAATTTCTACAAATAATTTTCCAGAATTTACGGGAAGAATTTGTCCTGCTCCTTGTGAAAGTGCTTGTGTATTAGGCATCAACCAACCTGCAGTTACTATTGAAGAAATTGAAAAACATATTATTGAAATTGCTTTTGAAAAAGGATTTGTAAAACCACGCAAACCCAATGTAAAAACGGGGAAAAAAGTAGCGGTGATAGGTTCTGGCCCAGCAGGATTGGCTACCGCAGCGCAATTGAACTATGCTGGACATGAAGTAACCGTATATGAAAGAGATCCTAAACCAGGAGGCTTGCTTCGTTTTGGTATCCCCGATTTTAAATTAGAAAAAACAGTAGTGGAGCGCCGTGTACAATTATTAGAAGAAGAAGGCGTTCATTTTATTTGTAATGCCCATGTGGGGGTAAATGTGAGAGTCAATGACATCATGCGAGATTATCATGCAGTGGTTTTAGCAGGTGGCTCCACCATTCCAAGAGACTTAACCATTCCTGGACGTGAATTAAAAGGCGTTTATTATGCCATGGATTTTTTAAAGCAACAAAATAAAAGAGTAAGTAGTTTACCTATAGATGAAGCAGAAATTAAAGCTACCAAAAAAAATGTAGTGGTCATTGGTGGTGGGGATACAGGAAGTGATTGCGTAGGTACCTCTAATAGACATGAAGCAAAATCTATTACACAATTTGAATTGTTACCTAAGCCTCCTGAAGCCAGAGCCAATTACATGCCTTGGCCTACTTATCCAATGTTATTAAAAACTACTACTTCGCATGAGGAAGGTGCAGATAGAATTTGGGGCGTTGCCACCAAAGCATTTATTGGGGATGCGCAAGGAAATTTAAAAGCTTTGCAAATAGTAGATTTAGAATGGACCAATGCAAAAGATGGCAGACCTAGTAAGTTCACAGAAAAAGCAGGAAGCGAAAGAGAAATTCCTTGCGAACTCGCATTGCTTGCCATGGGATTTTTACATCCAGAACCTACCGGCTTATTGGATGAATTAGGAATAGCCTTAGATGAACGGGGCAATGTAAAAGCTACAGAACAAGCTTATCAAACCAATATTGCTAAAGTATTTACTGCAGGAGACATGCGTCGTGGACAATCCTTAGTGGTATGGGCCATTAGCGAAGGCCGTGAATGTGCCCGTAAAGTGGACATTTATTTGACAGGTTCTTCACTTTTAGAATCCAAAGACAGTAGCTTGTTTGTGCAAGCCTTATAATTTTTAAATTTTTTCACATCTATTTTGCCAGCTTCTTTGGCAAATATATTCAACTATTTGAATTTCAATTAATTATAATAATTTATTTAATATTATATTTAAATAATATATGAAATATACCTATATTAAAGCAGCAATTTAGTTTATCTTCGCCTTGTAAATAATATATAATATTTATTTATAATACTAATTGCTTATGAAAAACGAAACCCTGCAAAAATTTGCACCCTTTATACTTTTGCTACTTGTAGCTATTCTTGCCTTATTTATTCCTCAATTACCCAGTTTTCAAGGGGATGCAACTACGTATAGTTCAGCAGACATCTCTTGGATTTTGGTTGCTACTGCACTTGTCTTTATTATGACACCTGGCTTGGCTTTCTTTTATGGAGGCATGGTGCATCGCAAAAACATCATCTCTACCATGATTAAAAGTATTGTATCTGCGGGAATTGTTTCCGTAATATGGATCAGTTTTGGATACAGTTTAAGTTTTGGAGAAAGTATTCATGGTATTATTGGAAATCCGATGACGCATTTATTTTTCAAAGGCGTTGTGAATGGTGCACCTACGCTTCAGGGTGGCACAGCCATGACCATTCCTTTATTATTGTTTGCCATGTTTCAATTGATGTTTGCTATTATTACTCCAGGCTTGGTGGTGGGCGCTGTTGCGGAACGTATTAAATTCACTTCATACATTTTATTCATTGTATTATTTATCATATTAGTCTATGCTCCATTAGCACATTGGTCTTGGCATCCAAACGGATTTTTATTAAAAATGGGCGCACTCGATTTTGCTGGTGGAACCGTGGTTCATATTAGTGCTGGCTGTGCTGCCTTAGCAGGTGCCATTGTTTTAAAATCACGTAGATCTAAATTAGAACAACAAGAAATTCCTCCTGCCAATATTCCTTATGTATTGATTGGAACTGGCTTGCTTTGGTTTGGTTGGTTTGGATTTAATGCAGGTTCTGCTTTAGGTGCGAATGCATTAGCCATTAGTGCATTCGCAACTACCAATACTGCAGCTGCTTCTGCAGGGTTGGCTTGGATGTTTTTTGATGTATTAAAAGGAAAAAAACCTTCTGTATTAGGATTTTGTATTGGTGCAGTGGTAGGCTTAGTGGCCATTACACCTGCTGCTGGATTTGTTGGCGTACCTCAAAGTATATTTATAGGTTTGGTAGCAGCAATCATTTCTAATGTTGCTAGCCATGCATTTAAGTTGTCAAGAGTAGATGATACTTTAGATGTATTCCCATGCCATGGAATTGGAGGAATGGTAGGCATGTTGATGACTGGTATCTTTGCATCAAAATCTGTTAATGCAGCAGGAGCGGATGGTTTGTTTTATGGAAACCCTGGCTTTTTCTTTATTCAATTGAAAGCCATGCTCATAGTTGTTTTTTATAGTTTCACCGTCTCTTACTTGATCTTTAAATTTATCAGCTTTATCATGCCTTTACGTGTTACAGAAGAAGATGAGGAATTGGGATTAGATGCTACTCAACATGATGAAAAATATGGCAGAAACCCCCTAAAGGCTTAATATTTAAGTGTTTTTGTATTTAAAAAAAGGCTCGAATGAATTTCGGGCCTTTTTTATTATATTAGTGCAAGATGAAATACATTTTGAAACTTGTTCAGTTCCTATATTGCATTTACGTAATCATCGTATTTGCCTCACTCACTATTTTGTCAGCTACGGCATTGCTTTTTTTAATCCCATTTGGTAGAAATAAATTAGGCAATCGTATTTATTTTGTTTGTAGGTATTGGTCTAAAATATTGTACTTTTTTATTGGCTTTCGACATATAGAAATTTACGAAGCCCCACACGAATTTAATCGGCCGCATATTTTTGTGGGCAACCACAATTCCTATATGGACATTCCACCGGTAGTTCAACTCAAACACCAGCCCATTAGGGCATTAGGCAAATTTGAATCTTCCAAAATTCCAATATTTGGTTGGGTTTACAAAGCAGCAGTCATTATGGTGGACCGCAGTAGCCCTGCTAAAAGAGCTCAAAGTTTAAGAAACTTGAAAGCAGCATTGCACAAAAAAATATCCATTTTTATTTTCCCAGAAGGCACATTTAGCATGACACAGGAAATGCCCTTAAAATCTTTTTACAATGGTGCATTTAAATTGGCCATTGAAATGAAAATACCCATTCAACCGGTATTAATGATAGATGCAGTGGACAGAATGCATTACGACAGCCTTTTTTCTTTAACACCAGGCATGAACCGTGTAGTTTATCTTGAAAAAGTAGAGGTAGACAATTATACCATTGGGCAAATAGATGAATTACGCGATTTGGTATATGAAAGAATGGACCAAGGCTTGAGAAGATATAGAAAGTATCCAAAATCATAGTGTATTTTTGCACCTCCTACTATGTACGCAGAAATCATCATACCCTTAGCGCTTCCAAAAAATTATACTTGGATGATTCCCGAAACCATGCAGTCGGAATTATTGGTGGGTATGCGTGTAGAAGTGATGTTGGGGGCGAATAAAAGATATGCTGGCATTGTTAAAAAAATAAGCAATGAAAAACCTGCCGATTTTAATCCCAAACCTATATTATCTATTTTAGATGACCAACCTATTTTGTACCCTCAGCAAATGGCTTTATGGGAATGGATGGCACAGTATTATATGTGTACCGAAGGAGAAGTCATGCAAGCTGCAGTCCCCAGCCATTTGAAAATTTCAAGTGAAAGTGTTTTTATTTTTAATGAAACGCATACAAATGATGGAAAAAATTTAAATGATGCAGAATACCTTGTGACCGAAGCATTAGAAATTAGAAAAGCACTGAGCTTACTTGAAATTCAAAAATTATTAGACAAAAAATCGGTGTATCCTGTCATTAATAAACTCATTCAAAAAGGAATTTGTTTTGTGCAAGAAAACATGAAGGACAAGTACAAGATTAAAGAAGAAACTTTTATTTTATTGCACACAAATTATAGAAATGAAGCTGCCTTAGAAGCTTTACTTAATGATTGGAGCAGAGCCCCAAAACAATTGGAACTCTTACTTGCTTTTTTACATTATGAAAAAACAGAAGGTGAAGTAAGACAAAAAGAAATGCTTGAAAAATCGGGCGCTTCTAGTACACAATTAAAAGCATTGATAGACAAAGGGGTATTGATAGCTGAAAAAAGAAAAAAAGATAGATTACATACAGACCCTTCCACTGGCAATCAAGATTTTCATCAACTGTCTGATCAACAATTAGCGGCATTCCAATCCATCCAAACTCAATTGGCCACTCACCCTGTACATTTATTACATGGCATCACAGGCAGTGGTAAAACACAAATTTATGTAGCACTCATTAAAAAAATCATCCAACAAAACAAGCAGGCTTTGTATATGTTGCCTGAGATTGCTTTGACCGCTCAAATGATTCGACGTTTAAAACAATATTTCGGAGGCACTATTGCTATTTATCATTCTAAATTTAACCCCAACGAACGTGTTGAAATTTGGAATAAAGTTAAAACTGGCGAAATTAAAATTGTGTTAGGCGCCAGATCGGCAATATTCCTTCCTTATAAAGATTTATCGCTCATCATCATTGACGAAGAACACGACCCTTCTTACAAACAACAAGAACCGGCCCCTAGGTACCAAGCAAGGGACACCGCTATTTATTATGCCAGTCAAATTAATGCCAAAGTAGTAGTAGGTTCGGCTACGCCTTCGGTTGAAACCTATTTTAATGCAGTCTCTAAAAAATATGGCTATACTTATTTAAGTGAAAGATACAACCATGGTTCACTTCCTACCATTCAATTGATTGATACCAAAAAACAGATTGCGGGCACAGCCATTTTAACGCCAGAACTGTTGGCCAGCATTAAAAAAACCATCGACAATAAAAAACAAGTTATTTTATTTCAGAACAGAAGAGGCTATGCACCCTATTTGATTTGCGAAACCTGTGGATGGATTCCTCATTGTGAACATTGTGATGTAACCCTTACTTACCACAAAGCAAAAAATGTACTGTCCTGCCATTATTGTGGTGCGAGTTACCCCATCGTAAATATTTGCAAAGCTTGTGGAAAACAAAGTTTCAAACAAAAAAGTTTCGGTACGGAACAAATAGAAGAGAAATTAAATCAAAGCTTACCTGGGGTTGTTGTAGCAAGAATGGATTTGGACAATGTAAAAGGGAAAAACGAACACGACCAATTGATTCAACAATTTGAACAAAAACAAATAGATATTTTAGTAGGTACCCAAATGGTAGTGAAGGGTTTAGACTTTGAAAATGTAGACTTGGTAGGCATTGTAGATGCAGACAGCTTATTAAATTTTAATCATTACCGTGTGAATGAACGCGCTTTTCAAATGATGGAGCAAGTTAGTGGAAGAGCCGGTCGAAAAAACGATCAAGGCAAAGTTATCATTCAAGTAAGTCAAATGCAGCATCCCATCGTGCAACTGGTAAAGAAACATGATTATTTTGGATTTTATGATTTTGAAATTCAAAATAGAAAACATTTTGCCTACCCGCCTTTTAGCAGATTGGTGAGTTTGCTTTTTAAACATAAAGAAAATAATATTGCTGAAGAGGCTGTAAATTATTTTTATCAATCCCTAGGTGCTGCCATTCAAAAAACAGTACTAGGTCCTGCACAACCCATTGTAAATCGAGTTAGAAATAAATATATCTGGGAACTGGCAGTAAAAATTTCAAAGCAACCGGAATCTTTACTAATGGCCAAAAAACAATTATTGCATTATATTCGCTTGGTTCAAGTGCACCCTAGATACAAATCGGTTCAAATTGTAATTGACATTGATCCAAATTAGCCCTATGCAAGTTGAAGAAAATAAATCACTAAAAAAGCTCAGCACATTTGGCTGCGATGAAACTTGTCATTATTTCACAAGTATTGACTCAAACCATTCCCTTTTAGAAGCAATCAATTGGTGTAAAGAAAAAAATAAACCTTATTTGATCTTAGGTGCTGGAAGCAATGTCTTATTTACAAAATCTTTTGAGGGACTTGTCTTAAAAATGGGTATTACTGGTATCAAAAAAACAAACGAAACTGCAACGGAAATTTTTTTAACAGTAGGTGCAGGCGAAAACTGGCATCACTTTGTAAGTTATTGTGTTCAAAAGAGTTGGGGCGGTATTGAAAATTTAAGTTTAATTCCTGGAACGGTAGGTGCAAGTCCCATTCAAAATATTGGCGCTTACGGTGTTGAAGTAAAAGAAGTCATTGCATCTGTTTGTGCTTTTGATACACATACCAATGATTGGATTACACTTCAAAATAGTGACTGCGCATTTGAATATAGAGATAGTATTTTCAAAAAAAATAAAAATAGGTACATCATTACTTCAGTTGACTTTGTATTAAAAAAACAAGCAATTTTAAGAACCGATTATGGTGCTATCAAAGATGTTTTACACGAAAAGGGTATTAAAAAACCAAATTTAAATGACCTCTCATCGGCAATTATTCAAATTAGAACTTCCAAGCTACCCGACCCTTCTATATTAGGCAATGCTGGTAGCTTTTTTAAAAACCCTACCATCAGCAAATCTATATTTGAAAAATTATATACTCAATTCCCTCAAATGATGGCCTACCCCATTTCTGACAATGCTTATAAAATTGCTGCAGGTTGGCTTATTGAACAATGTGGTTGGAAAGGCATTAGAAAAGGCATGGTTGGATGTTATGAAAAACAATCCTTAGTCCTTGTCAATTACGGGCAAGCCACAGGAAAAGAAATACTTGCGTTTTCTGAAGAGATCATTCAATCTGTACTCAAAAAATTTAATCTACTGCTAGAAAGAGAAGTAAATGTGCTCTAATTAATACAACACAACCAAATCCGTTCTTCGGTTCATTGCTCTGCCTTTAATTGTTTTATTGTCTGCAATAGGTCTTGTATCCGCGTAGCCTGCAGTAGTAAGTCTTTTAACAATTATGCCTTTTTTTGTTAAATAGTCTTTTACAACCACGGCTCTTTGTTCTGACAATTTTTGATTGATTTTTAAAGTGCCTGTGTTGTCTGTATGACCACCTATGGCCAAAGACATATTTGGATAAGCATTCATTACTAGAAATATAGAATCTAGGCCAGCAGCTATTTTTTTTGTCAATAAGGTTTTACCTGAAGCAAATTTTAAATTGGAAGTAAATTTATCAATGATGGGTTGCAAATTGGCACAACCATGATTGGCTGCAATTCCTGCAATGGTTGGGCAATTGTCTTCTTCATCATTAATACCATCTTTATCCGTATCAGGGATTGGACAGCCTTGGTAACGAGACAAACCTTTTTCCGTAGGGCATTTGTCCACTTCATCATTAATGCCATCCTTATCCGTATCCGGAATTGGGCAGCCTTGGTATTTGGCTACTCCCGCTTGATTTGGACATTTATCCATTTCATCATTTACGCCATCATTGTCTGAATCAGGGACTGGACAACCATGGTATTTGGCTACACCCGCTTGATTTGGACATTCATCTGCATCACCTGACACGCCATCATTATCTGGATCTGAATTCACTGGTGCATCAGGAATCATCACTGGTTTCTTATCTTTTAATTTTAGCGGATAAGTATAACTAATGGAATGTGCAAAATGCATTTTAGTCAAAGGTGAAAGTTCTGCTCTATAGGTGCTTAAAATATTGATAAAAGAGCCTTGATTGGCTTTGATTTGAAAACCACCACCAAAAGGAACATATGCTGTGTAATAAGCACCATGAGTAGTTGCCAGGCCTAATCCACCTGTAATATAGGGTACCACTTTCTTTTCATCAGACAATAATTTAAAATTCAAGTTCGCATCAAATGCAAAATAGTATTGATTGCTATTTGCCTTAGGTATCAATTTTGAAACATAAAATGGATATTTCAAAGAGGAAAAATCTAAATTAAGCATCCCATCTAATTTTGGATTGATGCCTTTAAAATATTGTAAGCCAAAATAAGGAGCTGTACTAGTTAAATTATCTGTTCCATTGGTTTTCTTAAAATCTAAGAACCCAATTTTAAATCCAATAGAAGGCGCTTTATTACTTGCTGTGTCTTGCGCATATAGTGCAAAAAAATTAGCCATAACGAGCACTGTTAATAATAATTTTTTCATGGATTCTGTAAATTTTAAATTGAATATGAAATTAAGTAAATTTTTTGAAATATTAAGGCCGCTTTGGATTCGACTTAGAATAACCTAAGCCATCCACTACTACTCTTTCGATACCATTTGATTTTATTTTTATACGCTTAGAGGCTGCCTGACTCAAATCAATAATCCTACCTTTTCTTAACATATTAGAATGCATTCGGTCATTGATTCTTACCAAGACCGACTTTCCATTGCGTAAATTGGTCACTCGAACAATGCTGTTTAATTTGTAAATATTACTGGCTGCCGTAAATCTTCTGTTTAAAAATATTTCTCCAGTAGCTGTTAAAGTACTATCCAAATTAGTGCTGTAGAAACTAGCTATGCCACTTACATGATTGATTTCAATTTTGATACGATGGGTGTCAATCTTTTTTTGATACAATAAGATGTAAGTACTGTCTAATAAATTCTCCGTAGCTAAATTATTATTTAGATATAAATTTTGCCCAAAAGAAAAAATAGGCATCAGTAAAATGCCAACTAATATACTTTTAGCAATCATTGTATTTAATTTAGGAGATGGCTTCAACGGCTACAACGCTGTCCAAATTTAATGCCCCATAAATATGCGGGAATAACTCATCTAAGTCATGCGCTAATTCAAAAAGTACAGGTCTTTGCACTTTTTCTTTTTCTATTTTTAATTTCACCAAGCCTGTTTGACCTTTATAAAAACGGTCTAATACGCCAGGGATTTGTTTTTCAATAGAACAGTGTATAA
>Ga0194047_10000650_pt1 | contig 22546 bp, 40 predicted proteins | sample JunL225m_MetaG_2_FD_160070 | JGI IMG/M metagenome (GOLD analysis project Ga0194047, IMG submission 160070) | Anoxic zone freshwater microbial communities from boreal shield lake in IISD Experimental Lakes Area, Ontario, Canada - Jun2016-L221-5m | ecosystem: Environmental > Aquatic > Freshwater... | reverse complement strand
ATAGCGATAGTGACGCAAACATTGTAGCCCATCGTGGCAATTTTCCCTATCAAACCAACAATTGCGGAATAATGTTCGGGCTGCGTTGATTGAGTCCACCACAGGAGTTCTTGGGATTATTCGGGTCTTGAACCCCGCCGCCTTAACGATTTGCTCAATTGATCTGCCAGCAGCAGCCAAAGTTTTATTCTCCGCATCATGTGGTAGCCACAGTGTATCGTAGATGTATCCGTAGGTTTGCATCTTAGAAAGATAGTCGGTTATGGTCTTTTGACTGTCCTCAATATAACGGATTAGACGGGTTTCCATGCCGATAAACTGCACAAACCAAATAGCTGTAGCATCTGACCATCCCAAGTCAAAGACAGCGTGAACAGGCTTAGAAGGGTCATAACCTACTCTTGTGATGCGTTGCTCCATGTCTGCTTGCTGAAGTTCTCTAGCAAACACTGCCCCATCTACAGTCTGCCTGCAAATGCCCTCCCAAACCGTGTTATAGGCTTGCATATCCCGCAGTTTGAGCGAGTCTTTCTCAAGCCGTAGCGTGTCAGGAAACCAAGGATTGTCATTCCAATTGATTTTGGTGACCACTGAGTTCTCAGGAGGGTTGACCACAAACCTTTGGTAAGTCTCGTCTGTTTCTAGTTCAGGGTTAAAGCTAACCCATATTTCACTGTTATCAGCGCGAATTGTGGGAATCAGGGTATTCCATGAGGTTGCGCTGACTGTTTGGGCTTCTTCTACCCAAGCAATAGAAACGCCTTCAATAGACTTGACGTTGGAAATGTTGTTCCGTAAGCCCACAAAGAAGAATTCAGTCCCGTTCTTGCCCCTGATTGATGTTTGGGTGATCTCGTACATCCCGCCAAGGCTCAAGTCATCGATCTGGTCACACAACAGCTTGTGTACTGAATCCTTCATTGAGGTCATAAACTCACGGGCGCAGAGGATGCGTAGCGGGTCTTTAGCGCCTTTAATCAGTAAAGCCCTGGCAATGCCCCATGACTTAGCGCCTCCACGACCACCATATAGGACGCGATAGCGAGACTTAACTGGCTGAAATAGGCAACTGAGCTTCTCAGGAAACTCTGCTTTTTTGATTGATCCACTGACTTCACTCATTCAGGCTTAACAAAGGTGACTTGGATGCCAGAGATCAGCGGAGCACCATCAGCCCCTGTAATCTCCGTCTTCGTACTCTCACGGTACTTCTTCGGAAACCTTGCAGCCATTGACCTTGACCAAATAGAAGCGTTAATCCTGTCGCTTTCCTTGTTTTCAATCATGTGCGTTTGGGCAATATCTTCCCACCAATGCAGTTCAAACTCTTTAGCTAACTCCAAGGCTTCTCGAAATTCTGGAAACTCATCGCGCCAGCGATATAAAGTAGCAGTGCCGACACCTAACATAGCGCCAATTGCTTCGCTAGATTTACCGATTTTGCCCAAAGCAATGACTTCCTCACAATATTTAGGATCGTAAAGGCTTGGTCTTCCAACAGGGCGTTTTTCGGTTGTATCAATCATTATTTAAAAATCAATTCTTTTATAGGCACATCATAACTTTTCAACGGAAAAATTGCTTTTCGTTGTTCATCAGTTAAGTTTCTGCGTTTTTGAGTTGCTCTAGCCTCTGCCTCACCAGCTAATCGTCTATATGATTCAAATGGTTTTTCAGCAAGTCTAGCGGCATCTCTAGCGGCATCTAACTCTTTTCCTGTGCCAATTCGTTCTAAGGCAGCAAACGCACCAGTTTCTGGACTTCTCTTAAATAATGATTCAAACCTTTGTTTTGCTTCTAATTGATCTAAATTTGACCCCCTCATTAATTTATCAATAATTGAGGCATCCTCTAATGCTTTTGTGCTAAAAATATCATTTGGTTTAAAAGAATTAAGACTACCACCTCGGGCAAATCCTTCTTTTTGTTGAATTGCGTGTTGAAGTTCATGCAATGCTACACTTCTTTGATCCATTGAACTTGGCCCACCTACAGTGATTTGTGGTGTTTGAAATGTTCCAGTTCTGCCATATAACATATTTCCACTAGGCGCCGCATCAGCAAACATGGTTGTTGGAATTCCAGCAGATTGTGGATAAGCGTTATAAAGTTCCTCATGTTGTAAGGCTTGCCCCATAGGGCCTTTAAATTGTTTATTAGCAGATATTTGATTAAAAACATCTTCAGTTATTTTTGAATTTTTATCGCTAATTTCTTGTCGCCACTGTTTATCTGGGCCTCTAAATGTGCCAGTTTGTTCCCAAATTTCTTCTGCCGTTTTTCCCAATTTTTCCAATTCTTGGGCTTTTACTGCCATAATTTTGTTAAAAGATGCGGCATTTGGGCCAATAAACATGCCAACAGGGTTGTAAGCCCCTGCAAGCGTTTGTCCTAGTGCTTGGCTTGAGGGGCCATAATTGACGCCTTCTTGAGCCGCTGCTGCCGTTTGTTGGTTCAGTTCTCCAGCACGATCATTTGCCAGTCCAACCATTTGTTGCAAAGACAGACCAGGGTTCTGAATAAAATCAGACCCTTTGCGTCTTGCTGATCCAATGGCGCTGTAAATGTCGGCTAGAGTTGGCATAGAAATCCTCTGTTTGCACAGATTTTATTTCTTTTTGGCCTTTTCAGCCTCACGCTTCTCAGAATAGGCAATTGCCACGGCCTGTTTGACGGGTTTCCCCGCCTTTACCTCAGCCTTGATGTTCTCTTTGAACGCTTTAGGGCTGGCTGACTTCTTGAGGGGCATCTTGATTCTCCAGTTGTTTCAACCACCACTGGCAATCTTGGATTGCGCCTTGGACAGCGACTAGATTGACTTCCATGTTCTTGGCTTGGTTAGACAATTCAATGATACGGTCTTTGATTGATTGTTCGGTCATAGTTCTTCCACAAAGCAAATGTCTTGCCAACTCATTTTGAGATGGCGTTCGTTGTTGATCTTCAATTCCTCAAACTTCAGGTATTCATTCCCGTAGTCTTTGGCTAGCGTTCCAAAATATACCTTTTCGCCCACGTTTAAGTGTTTAGCCGCATCTGGGCCAACAGCTACCACATAGCCCACAGAATCGGCTTCTGCGGTCTGAACGTACAGGATACTCTGGATTCGTTTTTCTGGCTTGACAATGATTTTGTCGCGTAAAGGCGTAAGTTTCATTTCTTTGGCCTCCCACGTTGTTTTTTTACTTCAGTCATTTCCTTAACTGGCAAAACCAACATTTCAACAAGCAATGCAGAAAACTCGCCACATATCTCGGTATGGTGGCGGTTAACGTATGCCGGAAAGCGCCTGCATATTCCCATAGGACCGTGGTCTTGGAAATATCTACAGGCTTTACAATTGTCAGCAGCCATTCAACTCCTTTATAGTTGGTTGGTTAGAAGCCATTCAGTCCTGTCCGACTGCGTGGCTTCGCTATTTTAGCGGTATGCGTCTCGAGTGTGAGTGTAGCAAATGCCGGAGCTACGTCCACCGTCAAACTTCTTGTCAGCGCCAGTTGCGTCTTCTTTGCCCATTGCAACGCCGCCAACCAGTTTGCCTTTACGCTCGCCACTCATGTCAGGCGCTGTTGCGCCTTTAGGAGAGGTTGCGCCAGTGACGCTTTTCACGCCTTTGCTAGAGTCCATCTTGCCCATGATATTTCCTTGAAAATATGAATTGAAGGCGAAAACGCCTACCTTATTTTACATGAATTTTCCATTCACGCTCATTTCTGCCCGTGTTTGACTTCACTTTGTTGCCTGTTTGCTCGATAAATCCTAGACGTTCCATCTCACTCAAACGCCTAGCGACTTGGTTTGGGTCTAACGTTGTTTTGTTAGAAATCCCGTCTTTGCCAAGCGCGCCGTGGAGGATTAAGCATTCAATGATTTCGGTGTAATGGTCGGAAACTTTATCCTTGATTGCATCCGCTGCTTCATAACTTGTCACTGGATCATCTTTCCTCACTCTTGGGAATAAGTTAAGAGGATGACCGCCAAATAAATCTGATAATTTCATAATTTGTCCTTGTTGGGTGGCATACATTGACCTAATAGGATGGTATGCCAGCACCCCCTTTTCCCAGGAGTATGGGTTAGGCCATGTTTAAAAGTTTATATCGGAATCGTCTTTTAAATTATCTTTTTCGCGCGGTTCATTGATGTATGCCCAACCAGACCAAGCGCCCTCCATTACAGGGATGACGTCAATCTTCAGCATTTCACCATTTTTTGTGTCAATGATTGAGCCGATACGGGTATAACGGTTCTTTTCTTGCCCTTGGGTGTTTTTGTATTTGCCCGTAATAACTGAGATTTCTTTAAGCACTTTTGCCATTTTTTCTTTCGTTAAGGTTCTTAATTTTTGTTTCTAGCTCATCTAAAAACTCTTGGATTTCATATTCCAGCATTTTTACATAAATAGAGTCGAATTCAACCCGTTTAATAAATAACTGGAGTCCTTCAGGCATTCTAGGGTCAAAACTAACAAAGTCGCACCAATCTCTTTCGGTACACGCCATTTGCCATTGCATCTGGGTAATGTACTTGCCAGGCACTTTGTCGCTCAAGATAGTTTCAATGTGTGTCGCCGTGTTGGGGCATTTGATCTCAATCAAGCCAAATATCCCTACAAGGCCATCAGGAGACGCACCAGCCTCTGAAATCCTTGGATGAATAACAAAGCCTGTCTCGTCCACTAAAACGTCTTGTGCGGCCTCATACGCTGCTCGGGCTAAAGGCTCTTGATCTGTACCCCACTGCATTGCCGCATTGGTATAGTTTTCCCCTTGCACTCCGGTCATGCGTTCGCAGACCAGTTGAGCCATATAATTGTCTCGGCTGGCGCTATAACCCGTTTTTGTCTTGGCAATTACATCAGCTACCCGCGATGCGGTCACTTTGCCCAATCGAGCCGCAAACCATTCAGGGCTTCTTTGTTCCATCTTCATATCCATTCATTAAAGTTTTTAAAGTCCAACAAGCCTCACCTTTGCCAATTTTTGCGTCTAGCAAATAAGGCACTGCCGCCATTAAACAAGCCAATGCTGAAATTTCGTCATTTTCTTCAAAAGCGTAACCAACAATCTGGTTACCCAAATCGCCAGCTTCCATAATTTGTTCGTCAGTCAAGTTCATTACAGTTTCCCCTTCATCTTGTCTTTAATGGCAATAACACGTTTTTGCCAAGTGGGTTCACCGTTAGCGTAGGCATAAGCCCCAACGTAAGCCTTCTTTAAATCTTCTTCTGTTGTGGTGGCCTCGATTGCCGCCAACATATCAGCCATTCTTGATTCGTCAACCTCAGACTTCTTAATCTCTGTCTTACGGCTGGCAGCGTTTCCGTCATCGTCTTCTGGGGCAATACCGCAAGCCGCCATCAATGAGTAACGCCGAGCGTAAGTCAAAGCCGAGCCGTAACCTTGTGGGTCGTGCTTGACAGCGGGAACGTGGAGTTTGCCGCAATTCAGCATCTCGCCAGATTCGTGGATAAACACGGTTTCTACAATTACTCCGGTATCTGATTCTGAGCATTGTTGAATCATAGCTATGCCGTTGCGGTTTAAACCGTCCATGACGGCCTCGACACAAGCAGACAGGTCAGCATAACGTGAACGGAAATGAGGGTTTGTGGCAGTCTTTAAAGCAGGGCCAAAGGCCATTTGTGCTTTGACAAGGGCGGTTGCAAGGTTTTTCATAATTCGTCTTTCTTAATAATCTTATTTGCCAGTAAATGTCTGTTGCCAAGGAATCGCACAGATTTAACCCAAGCGCGGATGTTGTGGCGTTGGGTGCAGAGTGGAACGTTGGGGTTTGTCCACAACTCACGGGCGCGTTTTAGGATAGTTGTATCCATTAGCCCCTCCACGCCAAAAGAATGGCAAACACAGTGCCAATGGCAATAGCGGCTAAACAGTCAAGAATTTGATCTTTCATAATTTTCCTTAGTAGACCCCAAGATGTTCAGGGCATGGGTGCATTGTATAGCAATCTATACAAACAATGCAAGCCCACACAAAAAAGTTGGGTATTTGTTGTTTTTTTGTCTATTGCGCTATACTTAGCACATGATAACTAAACAGCAAGCAATCCAGTTAGCGGGTTCACAATCCAAGTTAGCCAAACTATTGGGCATCAGCAGGGGTGCTGTTTGGCTGTGGGAAACGATACCCCAAGCAAGAATTTGGCAACTTAAACTGTTGCGTCCTGAATGGTTTGAAGTAATTGAGCCATAAAAAAAGTACACATGGAAAAATCTACCGCCATCAGGCTTGCAGGGTCACAAACCAAGTTAGCCGCCCTTTTGGGCATCAGCCAGGCAGCCATTGCTCAGTGGGGTAATGATGTGCCGTTGATGCGTATCTATCAACTTAAATCTTTAAAGCCAAAATGGTTCAAAAAACAAGACTTACAGTCCTTGCAGCTTTTGGAAAAACTCCAATAAGTATTTCAGACATCATGCGCGAGACTATGCTTACAAAAGCCAAGGTTCGGTTTTACCGCAAAAAACTGTTTGATGAGGGGCTTATTGAACAGGTTGGAGTGCGAGATTTAGACCGTGGCTTTGGGTCTGAGGCGCTTTGGGATTTGGTTAAAGCAAAGCCCAAGGCCATCAATGCGTTTGATTGGCGTAATTGGGAAACGCAGTGTCATACATCTAAACGTGAGCAGGCTTACAGCGTGAGCCAGTTTGAGCGCCGACATGATGGTCGGATGATTGTTTACAGTAAGGCTTGAACGGTATATAATTTTTTGAAACCAGCTAGGTACGAAGTCATGAGCGTACCGAAAAGCGTACCTCCCGCCTGCTGTTGTTTCTTTTCTGGAGGTTTGCGAGGATGCTTCAATGCACTATTACCAATTCAACATTGGCGACTATCGGTCAGCCACGGCTCACCTGTCTAATGAGGAGGATTTAGCATATCGCCGCCTTCTTGATATGTACTATGACAGCGAACAAAAAATCCCAATGGATACCCAATGGGTTGCCAGACGCATCCGAGTGGATGCCCAAGTGGTGCAGGGGGTTCTGTTGGATATGTTTACCAAAGATGAAGATGGTTGGTTTCACGCTAGATGCGCTGATGTCATAGAGCAATATCATGCAATGGCTGAGAAAAATCGAGCTAACGGTCGCTTAGGAGGACGTAAAAAGAACCCAGTGGGTTCCGACTCGCATCCCATCGCTAAGGCAACTATAAACGATAAACCAATAACTAATAACCAAGTAAATACCAATATATGTCCACCTGACGGTGGCCTTCCGAGTTGCGACCATGAAAAAGTTATTGAGCTTTACCACAAACACCTGCCAACATTGCGAAGGGTAGAAGTTTGGAATGACGCAAGGAAAGGTTATCTCCGGCAGAGATGGCGCGAAGTTGCTGAAGAATTATCCAAGGAAAAGAAAATTTTGGCGACTGACATTCTTGGCTGGTTTGCTGATTTCTTTCAACACATTGCATCATCTAAGTTTTTGACAGGCAGAGTTAACAGCAAAGATGGTCGTGCCTTTTTAGCAGACCTTGAATGGATCTTGAAACCAAGCAATTTTGCAAAAATAGTAGAAGGAAAATATCATGGCGTTAACTAATTTTCGAAGCAATCAACCAGAAACAACTTTTGATTCAAACCTTTGCTCAGTGCCTAGCTGCTCAAACTGGTGGGCTGTAAAAATTGACAAACCGATGTGCAGCCATCACCAATGGGCAAACACTGAAAAGTCAAAAAAAGTGCCAATTTTGCCCAACTATCCAAAAAAAGACAAAAAAAATTGGTATGACGAGGTGGAATTTTGACCAATCAACAAGCCAACCAAATCCTTGACCGAGCTAAAGAAGGCCAGCAATTTAGCCCTTTTGTCATCGACCAAGCGCTTGAGCTTACGGGAGACTATGAGCCAAGCAGTCAAATGGAAAAGTCGCCACCTATGAATTTATTGAAAGAACAAAATGATTAGACGCGCCGCCCGTGTAGATGCTAACCAAGCCCAAATAGTTTCAGCGCTTAGAGCCGCTGGCGCATACGTCTGGATTATTGGCCTGCCAGTTGATCTTTTGGTCGGCTACAAGAACCACAGTTGGTTAATGGAAGTCAAAGATGGCCCTAGAAAGCGTTTAACGGCCCTACAAGAGGACTTTTTTAAGAATTGGTGCGGTGGTACGTTGTGCCGCGTTGACGGCCCTGAAGCGGCTTTAAGGATGATTGGAGTTGTCAAATGATTTTTCATTTACAAAACCAAGAACAGGCCAGCGCAGTAATGGCAAAGATTTGGCCTAAGGTCAAAGAAAACCTCAAAGCCGGAAAACTGTTGCGGATGGAGATTAAAGCCGAATCCAAAAGCCGTGACCAAGAAGCCAAATATCACGCCATGCTTGGGGAAATAGCTGAACAGGCTAGTCACTTGGGCGCCAAATGGTCAGCAGAGGATTGGAAACGGTTGTTGGTAGACCTATTTGCTAAGGAAACAGGGCTACAAGGCGGAAAAATCATTCCGTCCTTAGATGGCACAGGGATTGTGCAATTGGGCCTCCAAACCCGCAATTTCACCAAAGAGCAAGCAATGGAGTTCATCACATTCCTTGAAGCGTGGGGAGCCAACAACGGAATTATTTACAAAGATGTTGCACTATCCATATAAGTTAGGTTATAGTTTAGCCATGCCCTATTTCGGGTCTTTTGGAGCAAACCATGAAATTAAGAATGCAATTGGAAGATGCGGAGGTCGTTGTCTACTGGACGTTTGAACGTGATGAACACGGCGTTTACAACACTGGTGTTGATAAAGTCATGTACCAAGGCGTTGATTTAGTGCCAGTGCTCAGTGAAGACACATTAAACGAGCTTGATGGACGGGCTATCCAACTTTATGAGGCGCAAGATGACTGAATTTATCATTGGTTGCATCATTATCTGCGCGGTGTATTTGTTGCCTCCCGCAGATACGGTATTCCCACAGCACCCCGAATGTTCAGTTGCGGGGTTTAGTCCTGACTTAACCCAGAAACAACGGGCGTTTTGTAGGAGCAGAAAATGACTGGCTGGCGTAAACGAACAATCATAGAGATGGCGCGAGAGGCTGGGGCAGTATTCCCTGCTGACGGTAGCTACCATTCATTTGAAAGACGCGAAGACCTTGAAGCCTTTGCCGCACTGGTGCGTGAAGATGAGCGTGAGGCATTGTGCAAATTGATGGAAGATCAAAACACATGGGATTTGTATGACCCTAACGCTACCGCCATTGAAATCATCCGAGCAAGGGGACAAGCATGACACAAGACGAAATCATGGAAATGTGGAACGAGGTTATTAAATATGCGCCTAGCGAAGTGCGTATAACTGAGTTTGCCAAACTGGTGGCACAGCATGAGCGTGAGGCGTGTGCAAAGGTGTGCGAAGACGCACCCGAGCCTGATGGCAAAGACTTAGCGGAGCGTATCCGAGCCAGAGGGGGACAAGCATGAGCTGCAAACCAATTCCCGCCAAAGAAGTGGCGGCAAGCATCATGAAAATCATGGATGAAGTTGCTTCCGATTACCCTGAAGAAGAGCGCGAAGAACTGAAGGTGGTCATGCTTGGATCACTAGGCATGGCACTGTTTAATGGGCCAAAAGAGGAGAAGAACAATGACTGAAGAAGAACTGCAAGCCAAGATGCTGGAGTTTATTGACAAGCAAGACCACACATATAACGAAGAGTGGTGGTGTACGCCGCGCCAACTATACGCAGGCATCATGAAAGAGTTTGGGGTTCATGTTGGCATTGACTTGGCTGTGCCGCACCAAGACCGGACGCCGTTGCCTGACATAGACCGCAATGCAATGCTGAAAAATCTACTGTCTGGGATTCAAAAAACATTTAACGTGGCACACAAAGATAAAAACACATGAAAATATACACAAGCGAAGTTGAATGTTTAAAAGCTGAAATACGTCAATTAAATTCAGAATTGACCGAGGTTTATGGATTGCTTGGATTGGCACATCTAAACATTAAGCAACATCTGGAGTACGGGTTTAATGAAAAAACAGCGCAGTCAACATTGATATCTGTTGGACGTTATTACCCTAAATTGAAAGCTGAAATGGAGAAATGACATGACTGACGAGGATTGGGAATTTGACCGCATTGAGCAAGAAGCCAAATGGCGAAAGTTTCTTGATGAAAACCCTCCGGTTTCAATTCCGCTAATTACAGAAGAAGAATGGCAAGCCCTTAATGCAGCGCCCGAAGCATAGTTATGTACGCTCCCCCACATTGCTGAGAAACGCTAGGGAAATACCTTGTCAGCATTGTGGAGCAGATAACGGGACGGTTGTAGCGGCTCACGCTAACTGGGGAGGTGGGCGCGGCAGATCAATTAAGGCTGACGATAACCTGATCGCCAGCCTGTGCTTTGCTTGCCATTCAGAGTTAGATCAGGGTAAGAATTTATCAAAAGATGAGCGCCAGGTTTTGTGGCTTGACGCTCATATAAAAACAGTCCAAAAACTTACCAACTTAGGACTGTGGCCTGCAAAAGTGCCTACTTCCGCATATTTGGCAGCGGAGCAGATTTCTGATTAGCCTCATGCGAACGGTGCATGGGGTGAGCGTGAGCCATGTCGGTGCGCTCATGCTTTTTCAATTCTTTTTCCAACTCAGCTACTTTGCGAGCTTCTTTTTTGTGTTCGCGCTCAAAGATGTACTCTTTAGCTTCTGAGTGCTTTGGTTTTTCGCGGGTCAATACCATATTTGTAGCCATGATTTTCCTTGGTCTTGCAAGTGTCATTTAATGCAATTACGATGATTATGCAGCAATTTTGCTGTTATGAATATTGGGTTTGTTATGTTTAAATTTGAAATGACAATCGGCTGGTTAGGCACTAGCACCGTTACCGTTGAGACAAGCGATTTTGACCACATTGAAATCCTGAAGGAATTTATTGAGTTTCAGGAAGAAAACGGCTGGATCGGCGCTTGGGACGCAGTTGATTCTGAAGAAGATGAAGACGGCGAAGAAGAGACTGAAGAAGAAGCAGTTGCTGAAGAAGTTACAGAGTAACTTTAATCACACGGCCTCTAAACTCAATGGAGTCGGGGCCGTGTGTTGTTACCAATTCAGGCAATATCAAATTCCCATCAACAAACGTCAGTACAGCAAAGCCACTACGCCAGTTTAGTGGACCGTGTTCGGTATAGTCTTCAAACTGTGGACCGTAGGGTTCAGCCAGCGTACCAGTATCAATACCGTAACGCACCCCGTTATAGTCGCTGAATGGCGTAACCTTTAGGCTATGCAGGTGGCCTGTAACTATGTTCTTGCCGCTCCACATAGTGTTGTTATGGGTAGCATGGATACCGCCCTTGAATCGGTGTTTAACCACCGTATTGTCATTCATCCAAACCGCCCAGCAAGGTTCCCACTTTGGGAAGTGATCACGCAAGGTAAACCCCTTAACGTGCTCATATTGAGGCGCATTGGCTGCTAGAAAGGTTTCAAACCGTGCATCGTGGTTACCTAGGGGCCAGATCAGTTTAACGTTGTGACGGGCCTCTTTAGCGGCTTCCTCAATGTATCCCATCGAGATGGTACAGGCTTTGAGTTCATCCATCACTGATGGCGCTTTAGCCCAGCCAATACGGGGATGCCGACTGATACCTGCCCCGTCAAAAATATCTCCATTTGCGATAACTGCCTTGGGTTTAAGTTCTTTGATGGCCCACAAAAGACCTTTAAATGCTGTTGTATATACCCCAGGCCAAAAATGAGCGTCACTAAAGACAATAACTGTGCCATTTAAGATGCCAAGGTCTTTTTTAGTTGGATGTATGTGAGCTATTTGCAGATGCTCAAATTGTTTGGTGGCTCTAGGCGCTCTTATTTCTATTTTTTCTCTCTGCTCAATGCGTCTACGGCGTTTGTTTAACCCCGACAAATTCATGCCAAGACTCAAACTTGCTGCATTCATCGAAGCGCTGTTTTCAATGGCGCTAATGATTTGCTGATCAGAAAATTTTTGGGCTGGCATCATAATTTCCTACGCCAATAAAGCGTGTTTTTGAAACCCCAAGGTTTTGTTGGTTGAAACAATTTGAAACCTGTGGCAATCAAACTGTTAGCTGACGCTGGATTATCTGTTGTATCAGTTATGACCCATTTCCACCCAAGAGCTTTTGCTTGTCTAAGTCGGACACGAATAAACTTTTTCTGTAATCCCTGTCCACGAGCAGTAGGAACAACACCTGCACGACATAAATACCCACAATCAATCCAGCTAACGGTACGCACAAGCCCCGCAAAGCCAATATCCACACCATTCTCAGTAGCAATCCACCAAGAACCAAAATTTGTGTCAATTGGTTGGTCATAAGGCAAGCAAACTTTTTGAAGTCGTGACAATTTGTCCTGACTTGATTGTTTGCGAATGTCTACACGTTTAAGCATGAGCGTATTGAAAACGCTCACTGTGACGCAGTTATGACATCAGTAATGCAGTTGCATTAACTTCTTTGACTCTACGCTCCCACCCCTTACCAAATGTTTGCCATGTTTGAAGCATTTTGAGATAGGCTAAACGGTATGCACAGTAATCGTTAATAAGTTCTTTAGGGTCTTTATTTCGTACAGCTTGTATTGTCATGTTGCCAATAACGCCATCTGCGTACACGTTTATATTGGCTTGTAGCCACTTTGCGGCACGACCTGGGCCTGAATTGATAGCCGCATCGAACACAACGTAATCAACCCCGCTAGGCAAGTCATCGCCCTTAATTTTGTCCCAATACTTTGCTTTATACAGTGGGCCAACATCATTAGGCGTTAATGCTCGCATTGCTTTTTCGTCTACGCCGTGACCGCAATGTTCTTCCCAGACCGCTTTAGTGCAGCCAAGGTTAGTCATCCCGCCTGGGTCTTTGGGATTATTTACAAAACCGCCCTCGTGGACAAGGACAGCGGCAAGTGCTTTGTCAAAGTTTTGATTCATGATGTGGGAGTAGATTGGTGAAGCAAATTATCTTTAGCTTGTGAGCCAGCAGATGAGCCAAAATAGAAAGCGATAATACCTGTCCAAGCAGTACCTAAACTGCCAAGCATGATGTCAATCTGGGGAGCGTGTTGTATCTGACCGTACATAAGGCCACCTAGAATGCCAAAGAAACCAATAGTAACCCCAATAGCAAGGGCAGGGGGCAAATAACTTTTAGTAGCCACTTGCATATCACGAGCAGATTTTCGGTCTTCATTCGACAGTTTGGCAAAGTCTAAGCCCATTTCTTGAGCACGAGCCGCCATTTGGACTTCAGCTTGTTTAAGCAGCATGATCTGGTCAGCAGATAACTTGCCCTCGCTGATTGTGCTTTGAACATCCTTTGGGTCTATACCAATGGCCTTGCTTACCGCCTCAATAGCAAGCCCCGCTAGAGGCCCACCAAGGGCTGTTGCAATAGTGGGTGCAATGGTCTTTAACCAATCCATATCAATTCCTTAGTTTGTACATGATAAATTCAAGAGTTCCCCAGCCAATAAACCCAGCGGCAAGAATAGAGACAAACCCAATCAGCAGAATGTTTGCAGTCTCTGCTAAATTCTCACGCTTCAGTTTGGCCTTGGCCTCTGTTTCCCGTTCTTCACGCTTACGATTAGCCACCACCATGTTGTACTCGGCTTGAATAGCCTCCCACACATCACCTTGGCCTGACCAAATTAACTTTTCTTTTAGTTCTCTTTCGGCATCACGCAAGGCTTTGGCTTGCATCACAGTGTCTAAAGCCTGTCCCATGTCAGACTTTGCTTTTTTCTTATCGTGTACAGCAGCCTTTGCTACTGTATCTCGCATCTCAAAAAACTTGATGAGGTCACCACTGCATTCCTGCAAGTCTTTACCCATCTGAATGGCTTCTTTAACCCCTGCAATAGTGCTTTTTGCTATTGCAAACGCCGCACCGATTGTGATCGGATCGATCATTTTGTACTGGCATTGTGAATAAAGTAACCAATAAAACTAGAAATACTGGACGCAATGACCATGCCCATCCAAAAGCCGCCTTTGGACTTGTTGGCGAGTTCTAGCAGGGTCTTAACGTCTTTGCGAAGTTCGGAGACTTCAGCCTCCATCGCCTCAACCTTTGCCCACATTACCCCAATTTTTACAGGATCAATTTCGGTCGCCATATCATATATTGTAGACAGGGACTTTAAAGTTTGTGCCTTGGATGTTTACAATAATGTACCATGCTACTGTTGCCGGAGGTGCACCATTTGCTCCAGCAGTTGCCGATGCAGACCTGTAATCGTTTGTCCAAGCAATTGTTTCACTTAAAACAATGCCGCCAGCATCGCTAAAAATAACTCTGTCTGCACCGCTAACAGAATAAACTAAGCCTGCTACACCAGTGCTTTTATGTTGAAGTTTGTATGTTGAAGACGCATCAAACGCAATGTTTTCACCGTTCTTAATACGGATAGCAGAAGTGCTATTTGTTCCCGTAGACAAGTCAATACCAATAACGTTTGTGCCTGTAAACAAAGCGCCCCAAGTGCCAGAACTTGCTACACCCAAACCCACAGTCATGTTTCCGGTCAATTGAATACCGTTTGAAAATTGACCTTGAGACACATCAGCATTGACAGGCCCAATCCGCATACCAATGCCAATTGTGGCTAATGTTCCAGAAGAAACACCTTTTCCAGCCACTACATCAATTCCCACTCGATTGTTTGAAGTATCCGTTCCGTTAGCAAATACATCAACTTCCAAACCAATAAGTCCAGCAGTAGGGTTGGGAGTTTCTGTAAAATCACGAGCCTCAAACACACACGCCCAAGTTGGGCCTACTGCGCGTTTATTACCTTGACCATATACAGCAACGTTTTCACCCGCTGCTGAATAATTATCCATAATAGACAAATTAGTCCATTCAAAGGCTGTTTCCGTAGCGCCAGTTCTTGTTTTAGCCACTGTTGCAGCATTAACAAATCCAACCGTTCCACCAGTTACAGAAGTGCAATCTCGATAAATGTTAACGCTTGCGCCAGCATAAGTGTCTGCATTCGTAGCAGTGACCGATACGCCATCCAACAATTGAAGGCGAGCATTGATGTTAGTAGGGATTCCCGTGTCCGTTGGCGTATACGAAATTACGCTTGCACCCGATGAAATCAAAGTTTGAAGTTGAGCCGCCACCGTAGTAGCCGCACCGCCAGAAGGCGTAAAACCGACAAGCGTAGCCCCGTTAGATGCCGCCAATGTGCTTAATGTAGCAGCGTCTGGGCCGTTGATGTTGTCTGCTGTCCAGATTAAAGTTCCGGTAGAGTCACGCAATACAAACTTGTATTGAGCGTTAGACAGCCACACAGACGCCTCACCGCGAGTATTCAAGACAACAGGGTTAGTGTTGGCAATAGTCCCCGCTTGGTTCTGATAGGTCGCCAAAGGGGTATTAGTCCCTGCGGCATAGGTGTACAGCAATCCACCAACCAAGAACGTGTCTTGGCTGTTAAAAAACTGCATGAGTGGGCTAGGGGTTAGGGATGCCATGATTAATCCTTGTAATTCACAAATTCGCTGACTTTGCGAAGTTTTTTTGCAGTTTGACGTTTACCATAAAGATGTTTGGCAATCATTACAGCAGGCACTGGAACACCCGTCATTGCTGTTTGAGCGCCCATTTCAGCCATTGTCGCTAACAAAGTAGATGCAGTGCCAGAGGGGTTAGTTGTACCCACAGGAACAGTTTGAATTTCTTTTGTAACTTGGTTTAAAGTGCGATAATGTTCAGCGCCCTTTTTGCCAAAAAACAAATCAAGTTTTCCGCTTTTGTCCAAGTCGGTAATGATGTTGTTTAAAGCAGCAGTAGAAACATAAGGTTTTCCGTTAATGTCCAACTGCACGTTTTTAGTGGCTTGATCTTTAATTCGTTGGGCAACAGCGCCCTTTAATTCATTTACCATTTGCTCGCCTTCCGGCCCCATGCGGGACAGCGAATCAAACAAACGCATAGTGTCATCACGGGTTGACCCAATTACAGATTTCTGGATCAAATCTTCCATTGCTACTGCACGTTGAGTGCTATTGCCTCTTTTTAAAGCAGTGATGTTTTTCATAACCGGAGTATCTTCAAACTCAGTCATAAAATTTGCGTGAAGTTTTCTTGCCTCTTTGTAAGATTCGCCACCTTTGTTTTCGGTCATTTTGTCAATCATTTTATTGATTTGACGACCGTAATTGGCATTTGTCTTAGTGTCTTGAGACAAACGACCAACCATCTTTCTGACTTCTTCCAAATCATTTAAAGATACTTGACCATTTTTTGCCAATGAATTTATTTTTACTTCAAGGCTTTTAATTACTGGTGCATTGATAGCTTCCGCTTCATGCGTCTTTACAAAATTTTGCAATGGGGAAATGTTAACGGGTTCAGCCATTTCACCCGCCAAACGAGCTTTGGTATATGTTTGCTCAATTTCACGCTTACGGGTAAAACGATTAGGCTCAACAACATCAAACAATTTTTTTCCAAGTTCAACAGGGTTTAACCCACTAAATTCAGCACCAGTTGTTTCAACCATGTGATCTAAGTTTTTTTGAATAAGATCGTTTTGGCGAGCATAATGCACTTGAAGTTCTTGACCAAGCACAGGGTCTTTGGCTGTTTCTCTAGCAAAACGTACATCTGCTGGATTACGGGTTACTTGATCCCTAGATAACTCAATTGGTATTGGCAATTCTTTTGCCCGTTGAATTCGTAAGTTTGCATCAGGCACAGCCGCAGCGCCCACGCCTTTTAAATCAGGCTGAGTTGGCGCAACTGGTGCAACCGGAGGCGGGACAAAAGTAGGTTCAGCAGCAGGTGTAGGCGCTTTAGGCAATCCACCTTTTTTGGCTTCAAACGTGGCTTGCATTTGGGCCACTTGTTCGGGAGTCATGCCTTGAGGCGTTTTGACTGTCTTAGCTTCTTGTTGAGCCTTACGCACCACAGCAGGCACAGGAACGCCCTCAGGAGCCGCCACAATAGTAGCGGTAGGCACTGCAACGTCCGCAGCTTTACGGGCTTTAAAAGCTTGTTTTAATTGCTGAGAAGCAGGGCCAGCCGTTGCCGACAAAGCCATTGCTTCAGGAATAATCTCAGGTATTTTGGCGTTCTGCATGAACTGCCCTAGTGCCTGTTGATATTCCGCAGTCTTTGCCAACTTAGGCGACCAACCATATTTGTCTTCAAACTCTTTGGCAACCTTGGACGCATACTCCACAGCCTTGCCAGATGTGTATGTGCCTTCTGGGGATGTGGTTAGGCTTTCCACAATACCTTTGCCTTTACCGACAAGGCCAACACCCATGTTGTAAAGACCGCTTGCACCAGTTTCTAAAGCTCCAGCTATGCTTTCAACTGGAGTGCCACCAAACACAGTGCCATTTTTGGATTCGCCCATAATGCCCATGTCGCCTCTTGATCCGGCAAATGGTGATGATTTTTTAATCACCAAAGAAGCAGCAGGTTCAACGGCTTCAATTACTTTTGTCGGGGTTTTGTCCCACAAATCAGCCAATGTGTTGCCTTCAGCTTTTTGAGGCATCAAAGTAACGTGAACAGGGTCTTTCGCCCCCAATGGACGATGCAAACCAAATCGCGCTAAAAAATCATTAGGCACTTTTGATGAAATATCAACAGCATCACCAGTTTCATGCAGGCTAGTGCCTGGAGCCGCCACCGGATTAGGATTTGACTTGCGAGCATCAAACAGCCGTTGCTGTTCAGCCATTGTGCGAAACCCGCTAGTGATCGGCAATTCTTTGCCAAACTCTTTTTTGTAAGCAGCTTTTGCTTCTTCCAATTTTGTAGATAGATTAGCGTTTAAGCCACCCTTAGCAGGGGTTTCAGTGTCCCAAAGTTCAGCTAGTGTTGCCATTAGAGAATCCCCAATTGCCGCGCTTTTTTAATCTTTGCACTAATTTCCGCTTGTTGTTCAGCAGACATAGAAGATTTTAACTTCTTTACATCTTCTGATGTCATTTCCTGATACAAACGCGAATCCATAAACGGAAGAAACTCTTGCATCTTTTGCTGATACGTTGTTGGATTGTCGCGAGCAGAAGCTAAATACTTTTGCCTTGCAAGGTTCATCTTTTCAACGCCAATCATCATGTCTGCAATGTTCTTAATTGCGGGGACATTCATCTTGTTGTTGGGGTTAGCCGCTTCAGCCAATTGACGAGCCGCATCCGTATTGCCGCCAGCAATGGCAAGCAACTTGGTGTTCTTAATCAATTCCTGAGTAGCTGTGTTTTCAGCCTCATAAGCAGAGATGCCAAGCGCGTTAGCAATACCTGATGCCAATGCTTTCTTTTCTCCGCCCACAGCGGTAAAACTTTCTGGAGCCAGTTTCTTGATGTTTTGAAATGTAGCAATACGTTGCGGTGCTGTTTGAGCCGCCGCAGTTGTTTGCTTCCAATCTTCATTTGCAACAGCAGTGTTAGCCGCTATTGTGCTTGCAACTTGCGGGGCTAAAGCGCCCATTGCAGGGCCAGCATTTTGTGGGGTTTGCGAAACTGGTGGTTTAAGAATTTGAGTTCCAACAGGCAGACCGTAAGGATTGCCCTCACCCAAAGTAATAGGCGTTCCAGTGGGAATTTGAGATTCAAAGGCAGTACCAGGCAAAATTTGCCCAGGTTGTTGAGCGCCAAATTGCCCCGTCTGTACAGTAAAACCACCTACGCCAGTGTTAATGCCAAGACCTTTAGGCTCCATTGCACCAAGGCGTGCACCTTGATCTATAGTAGTTAACAGTTTTTCTTTTAAGAAATTACGCAAACCAGCGGTGTTTGTAATTGCTTGTTCAAGGTAAGGCTCAATTAACTGGTCGGCTTTTTCTTTAGGAATGCCTAAAGCCTTGGCTTGTTCTTCAGCATATTTTTTAAGAGTGTTAGATAATTGATCTTTATTGACTGCTTGAGGGTTTTCCTGTGAAGCAATTACTAAAGGATTGTTAATCAATCCGGTTAAACGGTTAGCAATTGCCGTACTTTGTTCGTTGGCAAATTTCATCTTTGCCGATTCGGTTCCGACACCAGCGGTTTCAGTGGCAAACCGTTGCGCTTCAATGCGTGTTGGCGCTGTTTTTTCTGAAACATCAGTTTCAGCAGCAGCTTTTCTAATATCCAAAGGCGACATCGCCTGATATTTACTCAGTTCCGCTTGAGCTTTTTGCAACTCAATTGGATTCATCTGTTGGCTTTGCTGATAGGCTTGAGTGCCTCGCGCCAAATTCAGCATATCCATAAGCGACATTTGAGGCGCAGGTTTAATCCCAGAGGAAGCAGCAGGGGCAAATGTTAAGTCAGCCATGTTTGTCCTTAATACATACCGGATTGGTCAATGCCCATTGCCGTAGGGTTGTTAACATAAGGATTGGTAGCATAAGGATTTGATCCGGCTCCAGGATTACGCATCAAGCCATACATCATCCCCGCATTGCCAAGGTTGCTCAAAGCACCACCATAAGCGTTAGCGCCAGCCACTTGTCCCGCAGCTTGATAACCCGCACCAGCCATGCCTGCGCTACCAATGTTGGAAGCTATGTTTTGTCCAGCAGTGTTGACTTGGCCTTGAGCCGCCTGACCGATACCAGCAATAGCCGCAAGACGGTTAAAAATGTTTCCGGTAGAAGTTTGTTGCTGATTAAAACCCTGCTGTTGCTGAGTCATGTAGTTGTTCAAAGCATTTTGGTATGCGTTTGAAGCATAGTCCTCTGCAAACTTTGTCGCTCCACGGCTCATGTTAGTGCCGCCACCGCCTACGTTTGCTGATTGTTTATTAGCCCCAAGACCTTGCTGAAGCATAAACTGGTAGTTAGGCGCAAGGTTGCCTTTTAGGTCTTCAGCCGTAAATGGTTTGTATGCTGGCGCTTGTTGCGTCAGTGATGGCATCATTCCACTGATTTGGTCTAATGCGCCATATCCCATCTGCCGATACGGGGCATTTTGCTGATTAATCAGTTCCCACTGTCTTTGCTGAAGATCAGCCGCATATCGAGCAGCTTCAGACTGTTTATTTGCCGCGCTTGAGGCAGCTTTGGATTGCATACTTGCGCCAAGAAGATTTGCGCCAGCCGATACCGCAATTGCTGTTGCTACCCATGTCATATTAATTCTCCAGTTTCTGTAAATCTAACGATACTTTTAATTTATTTGTTGAGTCAAATAAAGCCGTTAGATCAGGTTCAATCAATTCCGCCTCAATCTCATCAAGGTCGGTCTTCTCAGTTCTGTGAATCGTAACGCCAATTGCGTCAGTTACAGCCAAAGTGACCCGCTTTGTGCCAGGCTTAGATTCAACAACATCCCCCGCCTGGAGCTTTTTCATTCCGTTTTCCGTCCACGCAATTATCTCTCCTTTTGCACATAAAAAGAAGTGGGGTTCCTTATGAACTTTTCCCACAATCAATGTGCCAGCAGGCCGAAATACTTTTCTCATGTACATCCCAGGGCTAAAGTGATGCTCCGTGGTCAGTTCCGCTTGGGGCATAGCCACCATTTCAGCTTGAAGATGCTCAATTTGCTCTCGGCTTACATGGGTAGGAAGGTCTAATTCGTTCATACAATTGATGTAATTATTCCGTTGGTGACCGTAATTGTTTTAGGCGGAACGTTTGCAGAAAGAAAAGTCCCCGAAGCGCCAGCTACCCAAATGGGAGCGCCACCAGACCCGCCAGAGGTCAAAATGTTGCCGCTAGAGCCGTAATTTGTTCCGGTACTACCGAAAGAGATAGCGCCAGTGGTCAGGATGCGTAATTGCTCATTAGTTGCTGTGAAAAACAACAGAGCTTTATCAGAATATAAATAACTGACGTTTGTAGAGTCAATTCCCATTGCCATCAATGCTGTAGTAGAGGCGACCTGCATTGACCGTTTTACATTAGACAATGCAGAGTTAATCAATAAGATTTTTTCGCTGGAACTGATGTTGTCAAAGTAAAACTCTGAGTTGTACAAAAAAGCAGATGCGCCGTTCCCGTAAGGAATTAGTTTTGCAGGTAAATTATTTAACCCCGTTCCGCCGTGATTAACGTTTAGCACACCCGTAAGCAAAATGTCTCCGGTTGAGATTGTGTCAGGACGCAATCCGGTCGTGCCAGCGGAAAATGATTTTACGCCCGTATTGGTAACGGTTATATCGCCTTTGTTGGCTGATACGCTTATTCCAGAGCCAGCCGATAGGCTTGTCACCCCATCGTTAGCAATTGAGATGCTTCCGGCCCCGTTGCCAATTAAAATCCCCGTACCTTGGGTTAACGTATTAAGGTTATACGCCCCGTTATTCCCAATTAACAACTGACCATTCGTAGGGGCTGTTATCACGCCTGTGCCGCCCGATATGATGCCCAAAGCCGTTCCTAATGTGATATTAAGCACACTGGGGTTCATCAACCACATCATCCACGGCTGTGACGGTCTACCCGTCTCAGGGTTTAGAAACTCATTCTGCGGGATATTGATGTTGTTGTTTGCCATCAATTTTCCCCAACAGAGGCTTTCAAATTAGCAGAGACAACAACAAACTTAACCGCATCCGATACCGCTACCTCAAAGATGCGATCCCTTGCCATGCCTAATCTGCGCCAGATAGCACGATTTTTATATTTACCTTGCTGACCAACGCTAACCCAATGTTCGCTTGACCAAGTAGAACCACCGTCATTTGACCACCGAAGCATTGCTTGTGGATCAACCGTTCTTGGAATAGTAGGCGCTGTGCCAATGTAAACAATGTTATTTGCGGCAATTGTGTAAATTTGCGCTGCTGTAATTATAAAAGGATCATTAACGCTAAGATAATTATCATATAAAGCAGTATAAACTCCAACGCCAGGCTGGAACTGAACTTGCATTTCGTCAAAGTATGTTCTTTGAAAGTCATTTACTAAATGAACCGCCCTGCGAAGTCTGCGGATTGTACTTCCATCCTCCGTATACACAGCGTTTTCAATGCTGTAAATTTTGCCGTTAGCATAATCGCCGACCAAATACTTACCGTTGAAAAACGCACCACAGTTAGATCGATGGCGATAATATTGACCGTTTGACCAAGAAAGCCATTTGTGCCATACCTGAGTAGAGGCATCGTAAACCCATGTCAATCCGTTTCCAATTGAGGGAAACGTGACCACATACATCTCGTGGCCTTCTAATTGATAGGTATACGCCACCGCATTACTAACCGTTTCACCAAGCAAAGATTGCTCAACAGCATGGGTTGAAATCCGCTTTACTTGATACCCCGACATTGCCCGAATAGTTGCAGTACCGCGAGTATCTTGGGCAACAAAAGCAAATGAATCAGCAAGGCGAGCAACTGAAGCCGGAGCCGCAATACCGCATTGCACCGAAGTGCCTGGGACACGCTGAAATGGGAATGTTAAGATTCCCGTAATTACGTTACCCACATCCGTCCAAACCTCAGTAGTGGTTTCACCCAAAAGGTAAACCTGTCTGCGGTCAACAATTAATGTTACAAGGTTGTCTGGATACGCATCTTTGACCCCGTAAAGCCCCTCAGTTGAGAGACTTGAGCCTAAGTCAGTACAGCC
>Ga0194047_10000647_pt1 | contig 22627 bp, 19 predicted proteins | sample JunL225m_MetaG_2_FD_160070 | JGI IMG/M metagenome (GOLD analysis project Ga0194047, IMG submission 160070) | Anoxic zone freshwater microbial communities from boreal shield lake in IISD Experimental Lakes Area, Ontario, Canada - Jun2016-L221-5m | ecosystem: Environmental > Aquatic > Freshwater... | reverse complement strand
CATTTGTCGACATGCTTCGAAGTACAAGACGTTTTGATAATCTCCTGCTGTGCCTCCTAATTCGATAAGTACTATGTCGTTATCTTTACCTAAACTCTCAATTCTTAACATAACTTCGTTTGTTACGTGAGGCATGGGTTCTACATCTTCGCCTTCGTAGCCAAAATTTCTTTCTCTGTCTATGACTGTTTTGAAAATCTGACCCATGGTTACGTAGTTTGCATGCTTCATATCTTGATCTAGGAATCTTTCATAAGTTCCAAGATCCATGTCGGCTTCTGTACCATCTTCTGTTAGAAATGGGTCGCCGTGTTCAATGGGATTTATGGTTCCACTATCAACGTTGAGGTAATTCTCACATTTTAAAATATCTACTTTGTATCCGTGTTTCTTCAAAAGCAAAGCTAATGATGCTGTTGTAACACCCTTACCTACTCCTGACATTACTCCACCTGTAACAAAAATGAATTTAGTATCCATAACTTTATGAGAACTCTGGGCAGAGGATTTAGAAAATTTTTCCATTAAAACATTATTCAATGGAATTAATGATATCAATCATATGAGAAAATGTAAAATGGAAAAAATTCTAAACTGAAAAGAAGTTTTGAACCTATTGAATAAATATTTACAACAATAGTTTTTCTTATTATGTGAAAAACTCGTTATTTCTAGATTTAAAACTAACCACTCTGTCCTTGAGTGGGATCCCACAAATCTTTTCGACGAGATCCCTCTCCTCTTATGCTAATTTATTCCTTAGGCGCAGCGCAACAAAATTCGTTTCTATAGTTTTTAAGATCTTTATAATATTTTACGATGTCTTCTTTTCACTTATTAATGTAAAGATATTTTATTTCTTATTTCCAGTAGATGTAAAAATTCTAACTATTTCTCGAAGGCCTTTTTTATAACTTCAAGACTTGTTATATCATCTGGTAATTTATTGATATCTGTCTTTTTATCAGGTTCGTTTATGCTAAATGCTTTACTGCCTGATTGAATGTCATAAACCTGAGCAGATATTACTATCCCGTCTTTCAAAATATCCTTAGCATTTTCATTATTCAAAGAATCTAGTATTGATTGGTCTTTAAATATTAATTTTTCTTCAACTTTTGAACCATAATATTTTGATTGATCCATACTCATATAATATGTACTTGATGCTGTTATTTCGTATCGAATATCTGTTCGAATATCTGTCTTGTCCGTATTTGCAAAAGCTTTTGTTATTAAATCTCTTGAGTTTGATCCAAAGGCGGATTGTATCATTTCGTCTATAAATTTATTATATTCACTCTGCTTTATAGAGCTTGCTGATGAATTCGAAATCTTATTGCCAGCATTATTTATTTTAATTATATTATCGTATTGAGCTTTCAAATAGTTAGAAAAAACTTGATCTTTTTCTAATTTCTCAAATAATGTTACCAATCCATCAGAGTATGCTTTACTATTAGGATCTACTGAAATGATTTGAATTGGTCTTACCTTCTTTGTTACTTTGTAATCTCCGTATCCAAATTCTACATTTGTAGGGCTATCAATTTTAATTTCCTTAATTATCGAACATGCATAAAACATTAAAAATTTACCAGTATCTTCGGACACTATTTGTCCAGGTTTTGACGCAAGCATGTCAGAAAGTGTTGAAATTAATTCTGTTATTCCTTGTCTTTGTTTAGTTGATAACGAGAAGTCTTTTCCATACCAATCACTTAGACTATCACTTCTATCACCAGAATTATTTTTTAATTGAAGATTGTCTAATTTTAAATATCCTAAGCTAGGTGTCAGCATTGTTTGGCCTTTTATATTTGCTACAGTTTGCCCCCAATTTAAATATTTTGAAGGATCATTATCTTTCTTCTTTTGTAATAAATCTTGGTAATATGCCTTTTCTTCAGCATAATAATCGAGTTGAGATTTGTTATATTTCTTTTCTGAGTCTGTAGTTGCTGTTGATAATTTCTTTGTATATTGATCTACTTTTTCACCATAATATGTAACTTGTTCTTCTTCGAAACTTGTATCATTTAATGATGCATATAAGTCGTTAATAATACTGGTTACTGTGTCAAAATCTGCACCAGCTGAAATATCTGTTATCAATGATAATTTCTGGTTGCTAATATCCATCCCTGCTTCAACAAATGATTGAGTATAAAATTTATCTTTATAATCACTATTTATTGGTCTGATATCTAATGTCTCTTTGAAAGAAAAAGAATTATCAGATAAATCAATTAATTTTTGATCTTTTATGTCGGACCATAATTGAGTACAGGACGAAGAATTTTTCAAATCTACATCGCTAAATTTAATTGTTCCAGCTTTTAAACTATTCCCTGATGTCAATAAATCGATTCCCATTGCTGCTTTGTGATTGCCGACTGAATCCATGAATGAAGAAGCAATCGCTTGATCTCCAATTTTTACAAACAATGAAGCTATTATTACCAAAACGATAAGAATGAATAATACACCTGGTATTAAGATTAGTCTCTTTTTAAATCTTTTGCGAGGTTTAATCACTGGCTGGTAAACAGGCTGATTTAAAGGTGTTATATTCACATTTGGAGATGGAATTGGTGTATTCTGTGGTTCCATGTTTTTATTAATATTATTTATTTTAACATGTATCTAAGTTCTTATTATAACGATATGAGTAATTAATTATATCAGTTTATTTAATCTTTATTGCCAATTCGACCTCCTATCTAAAATATGAACAAGGTTGTATTATCTGCTATAATTCTCTCTGGAATTTTATTCGATAATTAATTAGAGGACACTTATGGCAAACACAGATAAAATTACTCAAAGTTATACAGCTGAGAATATTACTGTTCTTGAAGGTCTGGAAGCGGTCAGGGTAAGACCCGCGATGTATGTCGGTGGTACTGATGAAAAAGGACTTTTTCACATTATTAGAGAAATCATTGATAATTCTATTGATGAGTCTTTGGCTGGGCATTGTTCAGAAATTTTTATTAATATTTACAAAGATAACAGTGTCGGCGTTGTCGATAATGGTCGAGGTATACCTACAGATATACATCCAGCAACTGGTAAAAGTGCATTGGAAACGGTAATGACGGTACTTCATGCTGGAGGTAAATTCGGTGGTGGTGGTTACAAAGTTTCTGGTGGTCTTCACGGTGTGGGTATGAGTTGTACAAATGCTCTTTCTACATGGATGGAATCTGAAGTTAGAAGAGATAATAAAATATATAGACAAATATATAACTTTGGAAAACCAGTCACAGGTCTAGAAATTGTTGGTGAGTATAAGGATGGAAAATGGGTTTATGCAAAAGAAAGTAAGAACCAGGAATATCCTTTTCAATATGATAATTCTCATATGACAGGTACTTTGCAGGTTTTCAAAGCTGATGGAACAATATTTAATACAACAGATATTGCCTACAGAACTATATTTCAACACATTAAGATTCAATCTTATTTAATGGCTGGTTTGAAAATTAGCTTGAGAGATGAAAGATTGGAAAAACCTTACACATACACTTTCTATTTTGATGGCGGTATTGCTTCTTATGTAAGAGATTTAAATGATACAGATAAAACATTATCCAATGTATTTCGTTGTAAGAATCAATCTGGTGATGTAGAAGTCGAAGTGGCTCTACAGTATACAGATACAATGGAGGAAAGAGTTTTTGCATTTGCCAATAACATTGTTACACCAGAAGGCGGTACTCATGTGGCTGGTTTCAGAACAGCTTTGAATAAATGCTTAAATGATTACGCTAGAAAAGCAAATATACTAAAAGAAAAAGATCCATCACTTACAGCAGAAGATGTAAAAGAAGGTTTGACTACTATTATTTCTGTTAGATTGGCAAATCCTCAATTCGAAGGTCAGACTAAGCAAAAATTAAATAATACGGAAGTTAATGGTTCTGTCAGAACAGTTGTTAACGACAGTTTGTCCGCATGGTTAGATGAAAATCCAAAGGATGCAAAATCTATAATTGAAAAATGTTACCTAGCTGCGAGAGCAAGACTTGCTGCAAAAGCTGCGAGAGAAGCTGTAGTCCGAAAAGGTGCATTGGAAGGTAGTTCTCTGCCTGGTAAGCTTGCTGATTGTTCTTCCAAAAATTATGCGGAATGTGAATTGTTCCTCGTCGAGGGAGATTCCGCAGGCGGTAGTGCCAAACAAGGTCGAGATCGAAGAATTCAAGCCATACTTCCACTTAGAGGTAAACCTATCAATACAGAAAAAGCTAGAATAGATAAGACACTTGAAAACAATGAAATAAAGGAATTAGTCCAAGCATTGGGATGTGGTATTGGTGATGTGCTAGATTTAACTAAACTCAGATATGGCAAAATCGTATTAATGGCTGATGCTGATGTTGATGGTAGTCACATTAGAACACTTCTAATGACATTTTTCTTCAGACATATGAGAAAACTTGTAGAAAATGGTTACATATATTTCGCAATGCCTCCTCTATATGGAATTGATATCGATAAAAAAACTAAGAAATATGTCCTTACTGACCAAGAAAAAGAAGCTGTACTAAAAGAATTAGACGCTAAAGGTATCAAACCACAACACATACAACGTTATAAAGGTTTGGGAGAAATGAATCCAGATCAGTTATGGGATACAACTATGAATCCTGAAAATAGATATCTCAAACAAGTTACGGTAAGTGATGCGGAAGAAGCTCATCAAATTTTCGAAACATTGATGGGAGCAGAAGTTGCGCCTAGAAAGAGGTTTATTCAGGCTAATGCATTTTTGGCAGAACTGGACTTATAATATATTGCTGAACAAGGTCAATTACGTCATGAATTTGCTTTATCTGGAGCACGTAATATTGCAGAAAAAGCTGGTGTTGTTGGACATTTAGCTTTACAAAAAGCTGGTGAAGTTGGAAGAGCTTTATTTTCATTTGTAAAACCTGAAAATTTAAATAATAAAATTAATTATGCTTCTGGTGCATTGATGCTTTTGGCTACAGAAAATTCAAGTGAATTTAAAATAGACGGTCCTTTAATTATTGGGGGGTTTGGTGGTATATCTGGTTTGGGAGCTGGTTTAATTAGTGGGCATGAAAAACATCGATTGTTTAATAGTGCAGAAAAAATTTTTACCGCATCGGCATTTCTTTTTGCAGGTATTAGTATCCCAGACCCAACAATAAAAGTAGGTTTTATAGCGCATGGATTGGGTAGATACGGTGCTTTTTTAGCAACAACATTCACTTTTCGTAGACCACATGACGGTGGACATGGTGGTCATTAAGTAATAAAACATTTCCATTTTTTCTTAACTTAAACTAATATGTATTATTAAATATTAGTTTAATGTTCGAAATTATTGTTCTCGTTTATGTCTTTATATTTGGCGCTATATTTGCCAGCTTCGCTTCTGCTGTTGCGTGGAGAACTGGTAATAAAGAATATTTTGAAATTCTTTCAAAAGCAAAAAAGAGTAAGGATAAAAAAGACTTAAAAATTAAAAGAAAAAAATATAGTCTTTTGTATGGCAGATCTATGTGTACCAAATGTGAGACTCCTCTACCTTGGTGGGCTTTGATACCTATTTTTTCGTATATTTTTTTTAATGGTAAATGTCATCATTGTAAGAAAAAAATTTCGATTTTTTATCCAATGATGGAAATAGTTTCTGGAATATTTTTTGTTGTTATTGCTCAGAATTACTTTGCTAATGTCTTTGATTTATATAAAGCCATTTTTTTCCTTGTTGCTTTTTTTGCATTGCTTATTCTTTCATTTCAAGATTTATGGTTTGAAGAAATTTCTGATCGAATTGCCTTATCTGCAATTGCACTTTTATCATCTTCACAATTAATTCACTTTATTTATACAGGAGATATAGATACTTTAATAACTATTATTATTTCTTGTGCATTACTTTTAGTAATTTTTTCAATAATAGTAATATTTACTGGTGCTATGGGAGGCGGAGATTTGAGAGCTTTCGCAATTCTTGGTATTACTTTTACATTTCCTTCATTGTTGTTTGTGCTTACATTGTCGTTTATATTTGCAAGTATTGTAGGAACTCTAATGGCTTTTTTGACCAAGAAAAAAGATGTAATGCATTTCCATGTACGTCTTATTCCTTTTTTAACATTAGGTTTTGTAATAATTGCAGGATGGGGTAATATATTGTTGAGTAATTTCTTAGCCTAGTGAATATTAAAAAAACTTACAAACAAAAAGCTTTTACCATCGTTGAATTACTTGTCGTACTTGCATTGATTGCAATATTATCTGGCCTTGGATTTGCTGCTTTTTCTTATCTCAAGGATTCTTCTATAGCGAAAAATACAGAGATGACTTTAGAAACTGTTTTGAGGGATGCACAGGATAAAGCATTAACTTTCTCAGCTTATAATAGTACTTCAGCATCGGCTAATAAAGGAAAGTGGGTTTATGGCTACACAATTGAGTATGATCCTGATACCAATACTATGGATTTATTTTCAATAGTTGATGAAAGCAATAGCATTCCACAAGCAAGTACACAAAAAACGCAGCAGATAAGAACTAAATATATGGCTACTACTTGTAGACCTTTAAAAACATCGGGGACTTCATTTTTAGAATTTACTTCACCAGAATCTGGTCGTGCATTTTGTTACTTAGAAAAAAGTTATTCTTTTGATACAAAAAATATTCAAAATTCTACCTGTGATATACTATTTACGACTGTTAATGCTAAGGCTTCTATTACAGGAAATAAAACAACATGTTCGATACAAATTAATCAGAATATGAAATATTTAACTTTCACATATAGAAATAATAATTCTAGTGGTATGGGATATGGTGAGGTTTATGTTTGTGATGGTAATAAAGCTTCCTGTATAAATGAAAATTAAATGATATCAAATATTTTAATAATAAAATTAAAAAAAGTAGCGTCAAAAAAAGCATTTACAATGATTGAAGTTTTGATGGCTTTGGTTCTTTCTAGTCTTTCTTTAGTTGTAATATCCAAGATATCCTTCGAAATGACTAAACTTTCTATTACTAATGAACTTACGGATATTTCTACTGTGATTTCTTCGAGTACATCGGAAATATTACTCAAAATGAGAAAACAGAATAATGCTGCATCAAATTTTTGTAAGTCTACATATAATAACTATACGCCTGTTTTTTTAACGTATAATTCGACTACAAATTTAATAACTACTTCTGTTACAGCAGCAGCAGATATGAATCCTGTAGGTCCGTATTTTCCAGCTCAAATTACAGATAAACCATCTGGTTTATATTTTGTACAAGACAATATGCTTGAAACTGAATATAAAACAAAGGGATTTTATCGTTCAATCGAGGTGAAATATGTACAAGCATATAATATGGTTAATGTTAGAACATCAATATATTGGAATGTATATGGTAAAGAAAACTATTATGTTAATTACGGAGCTTTCTCCGTAAACTGTTGAAAATGAATTTATATACAATAAAATTAAAATTAAAGAGTAAGAAAGGATTTACCATTATTGAGTTGGTTATATCAATGGCAATAACGGCAATGATGCTCTTTATCTCCATGGATACTGCTATACGTTTAACTCGTGAAGCCGAAAAAAACGATATTCGATCTGCTATGGATCGAAACGTATACTATGCAACTGAAATGATAAAAAGAAATTTGAAACAGCTTAATGTAAAAGATATTAGCGCTTGTGGAACGTTAAATGATGTTGTTAATGCTAATTCATGTCTAAAATTAGGCAATACAAAATACATATTTTTAGATAAAAATAGTGGTAGTATCGTTGTGGGGACTGGTTCAATACAAGCGACATCTTTTGTCGGAACTAAAAATGTTTTAATCGGTGGTATTGATAGCAATGTTACGCCAGTCGATAGTTCAGTAAATTTGGACAGAGCCTCTGGTTATGTTGATATTAAATCATTGGAATTCGATTTTAACTCATCAACAGGATTTGTAGGGATTGTGTTAAGATATACTGATAAAAATAATGTGGTTTATTCAAATGATAAACCTGCTACTGTTGCAACAGGTGTTATAGTTCGTAATTAATTAGAAAAAAAATGTTTGACATAAATAGAATTAAAAACAAAAAGGGGCAAACACTGCTTTTGGTTGTTATTGTTGCTATGGTTTGTCTAACCATTGTTATAGGAGTTGTCGAAAGAACTAATCGTCAGTTGAATGTTCAGAGGCAGAATGCAGAATATTCATATGCATTATCTGTAAGTGAAAGTGCGATTTATAGTTTATACTCATTAATTCAATCAGGAGATATCAATCCAACTAATAATACTACGGCAATTGATGTTTCAAGTGCTTCCTCCTTTGTTAAATCAGATAATAGCTCACTAACTATAGATCCATTTATTGCTGCAGAGGATAAACCATATGAACTAGATTTGGATAATAGTTTGATGGTAGATTCTTTATCAAATGTGACAAGTTCTATAACGACTTTTAAAGTTTGGTGCCCATATAAATATTTTGATACAAATACAGGTTCATCAACATCATTAAGTAATATGGCTATGCTCTTACAATTAAATTACATTAATGGTTCAAATATCGTTACAGATAATATTGCTAGTTTATGTATAACAGATGGGAGTTTTGACTCTGGTACATATGATTTGGGATCTAATTGGAAAGTACCTGCGTCAACATCGAGTGCTGATACGAGTGCTAGAGTTTCTGATGGAAGTGTATATACCGTTAAAAATAATGGTGATGTCATAATTAATGGAAATTCATATAGGGTCTTTACTTATACCGTTCCTTCGACACGTACGGGTTATAATTTCGACAGCATGGTTATATCGCCAAAAACTTCTTTACCAAAAGTTGTTTCAGGGAGTCTACAAAACAGTGATTTGAATGGTAAGGTAAATATTATTTCGAAGATGTATAATGGTGCAAGTATAGTTGGTACTAGTAATCCGATTACTGGTGCTGCGATCGGATACGGAAAAAGTGGAAGAAGTGCTACAATAAGGTTCGCTATACCGAATACTGTACAGTTACCTTCGTATTTTAACTATGTTATGTTCGAAGGGCAATAACTTTACAAAGATGATATATTTATTTAAATTAATATAATTAAATAAAGACTATGAACGACAACGATTCAAAAAAAGTTCTAATAGTAGATGATGATCCTGGAATTTTGGAGTTATATACTGATGTTTTAAGTAGTTCTGGTTTCAAAGTCGATAGCGTTTCTAATGGTCAGTCTGCACTTGAAATTCTAAAGAATCGTCAACATCAATTGATACTTTTGGACATAATGATGCCAGATATGGATGGTATTCAAGTTTTGAAATCTGTTCGAACTGATGAAAATCTATATGGTCATCCTGTGGTTGTTATGTTAACTAATCTCGCTCTAACAGATAATATTAAAGAAGCTTTGGATAGCGGTGCTGATGCTTATTTAATTAAGCTTTCACTATCTAACGAACAATTGATACAACAGGTCCGAAATTATTTGTTCGGATTTGGAAAATAAATAATCCTATTTTTTTGAGTTATACTCTCCCCTATTTTTGCCGCAATATATTTCGCAAAAAATATTAAGCCGTCATTTTCATGTTTTTTAAATATATATAATTATTATAAGAAGTGTTATTCTAATTATATTTATGTTTTGCTAAAAAAAGCATTATTAAGTAATATGTGAATGCGAATAATTACATTAGTAAAGTCAGTTATTATTAACTATGGACAAGAGAAAAAAAAATAAATTCAATATTCTTTTTATATTTTTATTATTATTTAGTATTTTAGGTCCTCTAAATGTTTTATTTAATACAACAACAGTTGAAGCACAAGCCACTACGCCACAATGGGGAACTGTTGGCTATGATTTTGGCCGTCAGGCTTATAAAAATGTAACAACACCTTTAACCTCTTCAGATCCAGTACCGCAATGGAGAATTTCAGGGACAAATTGGAGTGAACCGTATATCGGAGCTGATGGTACTGTTTACTCTACTCAGTCTATAGGTGGCCAAATGTCTGTAAAAGGCGTAAATGGATCAACTGGTGCCATAACATATTCAAATAATTTACCTGCAACATGGTTAGATACTAGGTGGCCTTATACTAATTGGTCTCTTACCAGGGGGAAGGTAGTTGGTATTGCACCTGGAGGTGATGTTGTTACTGTTCAATATAATAATGACATTCATCCCACAGTAGAAAGTTCACAACGATTTGTGTCTAATCTCTCGACATCAACTTTTTTACAAAGATATTCACTTATAACATCTAATTGGAAAGATTTGAACGTAACTTCTTTGGATCCATCTGGTGAATATATATTTATGGGACAGTATCTGGATAGACAAGCTTTTCATTCATCTATGTCAAGTACAGCAAGTGCTTATTGGCCTGCTGCTGATCATACAAATTGCGATGGTTTTTGTTGGAATGAAGCTACAACGTTTCCAGTATATATAAAAAATACATCAGGTAATAATTGGGCACCATCTCAAATGGGAGATTCTGCTGGTTCATTGAGAACAGTCGTTTCAAATAATCGACAGGTGTTTACCAATGCTCCATTCTTTGGACAATTAACTGCTCAAACTGGAGCTTATCCTAATATGATTACTTCGGGATCAAATAGTACTGCAGATCAATTTCAAACGGTAGTGTCTACATGGGTACCTTGGCTTCAAGGAACTGGCGTTGCTTTTGGTACTGGTTTAACCCCTGGTAATGGAAAAATTTTTGCTGTCGGGGCTGTTGGAAATGCCTCATATGCTTTAGCTGCTAATAGTAGTAATTATCTTAGATCTGTTTTATCTGATACAGCTTTTGGTAATGGGACCAAAGTAATTGGATCTTATTGTAATACTGCGTGTTCTAATAATAAATTATATTTGTTAAAAAGTTCTGGAACAACTAAATATATTCAAACGTATTCTTTGGATGTCAGGCCTGGTGTTTTATCAGCTACAACAGCATCGCTGGGTGGACAGAATTTTGCTGATTTTGCTTCTGTTCCTGGATATTTTTATACTTTGTCATATACTGGTAATCAAATATATTTCGAAGGTTGGAATTCTAGTACATTTACTCGAATTTTCCAAAAAATAATTACCGGTGGAAATTTAAGTGATCCGTATGGAGTAATTTTACTAGGCCGAAATGGAGGCCCAGATATTATGGGACTACGAATGGCGATTTTTAACGATGGTAGTATTGTAATAAATACATCAGCAGAATTGATTAAATTTTCCCCAAATTCTTACCCCAAAGCAAAATTCACAACACCGACTTCATTAACCTACAACGTAAATCAATCTGTATCTTTCACAGTTAATGCAACAGATACTGATGGCAATTTAGGAAATGCCTCTAACAATGTTAGTCAAATATTTATGGCTTCAGATATTGCTGGAAATTTCAAAAATTTTTCTGGTGCAGCTGCTACTGGATATACTGCTAAAAAAACTATTGTGAAAACAGATTGTACTGGTGCGAATTCTCTATCTAACTGTACTTATACATATAATTGGACTCCAACGCAGGCTGGAACTTATTTATTTGTTGTGAATGCTTACGATAGCGCTGGAGCTTCTTGTTCTGGAAATTATTTTTATGCTTATGCTACTGCTGGTATTTATCAACGATGTGATGGAGATCCTTTGTATACAGGTCCCAATGGTGCAAAAGACTATTTAGTAATAACTGTTAAACCGCCACCGTGGTTTGCTTTGAAAGGCTCGCAATCTTTTTCATCAAGTCGATTTGTGAATACACTGACTAATAATGAAAACGATAATCCAGCGAGTAAGCCACCAATTATTTATTATAGTTTCAATGAAGGTGCTGGAACTAATCTATATGATGATTCAGGAAATGGAAGAAGTGGAACTTTATCCACTAATACAATGTGGGCTACATCCAAGGATTCTACTTTTGGCAAAGCGGGTTTATTTGACAATCTTAATACGGTTGTCACCGCAAATAGTGCAAATATGGTTCAGAATTTAATTACACTCGAGGCTTGGATCAAACCTGCTGTAACTACAATACAACCAATATTGGAGTATGGTAATGGTACATCGTATGGTGTGCATTTGTGGCAATATAATACATCAGGTTTAGGTACATATTTATGGATAAATTTCACAGATTTATCAGGTACACAACGTTGGATGCAATCTGCATATCCAGTCTTCACGGCAAATAATTGGTACCATGTGGCTACCACATACGATGGTAATACTGCAGTATTATATGTTAACGGACAACCAATTAATTATGTTACTGGACAACCTGCTAATTCAAATGTAATGGGAGGTTTAATGCTTCAAACATCGTATAACTTCAATGTTGGATATAGACCAGCTGGAGGAAAAAAATTTAGTGGACTTATAGATGAAGTAAAAGTCTATGACTATGCAAGAACACAAGCTCAAATTCAGATGGATATGACACCTGGAATTACAAATTCATATCTTTCGGATACCGTTGTTTTAAGTGGTACTACAGGAATTTTAAATACCATTACAAATTTATTTGGAAGTACAGATGGTAGGAAGGGAATAAGTCTGTATGGAAATATGGTTGAGTTGTACAAAGATAGAAATGCTACATCAAGTTATAGTGTAATTTCTCAAAACACATTGGATAAAATAAATCCGCAATACAGGGTTGATTTACCAATGACGGTAGGAGGTGCGATTGCAGGAATTACAGGAGGATACCAGATAAGTTTAGCGGCATTAAAAGATTATGTTGGAACGGATACAACGAAAAAAGGTGTGGTGTATGAAATAAATGGAGCAGGAGGAAAGATTGAGATAGATTACAATGTTGACGATGCGGCAAATATTAAAACTGGTGTAATTTTATACATAACAGGTGCTAGTGAAACGCGAGTTAAATTAACTAAAGATAGTTTGAATTCATCAGTGGCAATAATGAGCGACAGTGATCTCTACGTCGATAATAGAGCTGGCGTAAATATATTTAATGCAGGATTAATAACGAGTAAAAATGTATATTACAAATGTGCAACTTATAATAGTACTACTGAAACAAGTGGTTGTAAGACTGAACAAAATGGGTTTACATTTGCCAAAGGTAAAGTTAATATTGATTATAAAAATACAACTGATTTAGGAGCTGGTAAAGATGTGAGTGTAGCACCAACGGTACAAATAAGTTATGATGGAAGGTATATACCAGAGTATAGAAAAGTATTTTCTTTGGTTGAATTCACTTCTGATATGGTTGGTTTTGAATTATAATTTTAATTAATTGGAATAAATATATGGCACTGCCCAAGTTCTTTGGCCTTGATATTGGCAATAGTAGTATTAAAATTGCTCAAATAAAGGATCCAACAAGTAAAACACCAAAACTTGTAAAAATTGGAAGTATAGAAACTCCTCCTTCTACTTATGGAAATTCTGATGAAGCCTCAAAAAAGAAATTAGCTGAGGCTATAAAAGAACTTGTTGACCAATTGGGTTTGGATACAAAAAATGCTGTTACTGCTGTTTCTGAAAGAGATGTTTTTTCTACAAGAATTAAAATTTCATACACTGATGAAAAAGATTTAGAAGAAAGTGCTTATTGGGAAATATCTAGAGTTATGCCCGTTCCTATTGATACTGTAAATTATGGTTATTTGCCAATTAGTCTCACAGAAGAAGGTGGTAAAAAAGAAATGGAGGCATTGGTCATTTCCATTGAAAAAACTATATCGGATCAATATGCCGAAATTGTAGAGCTCGCAGGTCTAAATCCAATTGCACTTGAAACTGAAGGCGTTGCTATCGTTCGAGCTTCTTCACGAGCATTACCTGCAGAAAATATGCAAGGATCTTTAATTATTGATATGGGATCAAACAGTACAAGCGTTTGTGTAGTAAAGGGACAAAGTATCGTCTACTCTACTTCAATACAAAGTGGTTCTGAAGTTATTACCCGCTCTATTTCACAAGCTTTTTCTCTCGATGTTGTGCAGTCCGAAGAATATAAAAAAACATATGGAGTTGATGAAAAATACTTTGAAGGTAAAATTGCAAATGTTATTAAACCTGTTTTGGACACCATAATATTAGACATTAATCGCGCTATTCAATTCTTCAGGCAAGAAAATCCTGATTCAAATATAACTTCTATAAAATTATTAGGAGAAAGTTCTGCAATGCCTGGATTGGTAGCCTATATGACAAAATCATTGGGAATTGCAGTCGAAATTATAGATCCTACAATGGGGTTAGTTACTGGCTCATTAAATATAGAAAATAAACAAACATTTGCAGTTGCAATTGGTTTAGCTCTTAAAACAGATTTTTGATAATGAAAGGATTTAATCTCTATTCAACTAAAGTAAAAGAATTGATACAGAAAAAAAATTCTGTATCGATACCTACTTGGTGGTTAGGGATTTTCATAACGTGTTTTTTTATGTGTCTTGGAAGTATTATTTGCTTTTTTATAAATTTATATTTGAATAATCAAATTACAACAACAGGAAATAGTATAATTAATTTAATGAGCAGTCAGTCTAAGTATAATTCAATATTAACAGATTATGAGAAATATACATCTAGAACTGCTGCAATTCATACAATAAATAAAGATCGATTGCCTCTTTTTGTTGTAGTTCAAAATATAAATTCGATAACAAATAATACAATAATTTCATATACCATTGATCAAACAACATTAGCTACCACACTTAAGGGGAGGGCTAACACAATGGAAGAAGCATTAGGATATGTTGACAAAATCCGTAGTTCTGATTCATATGCTTTTATAAAGGTAAATCAATTAGCAAAACAAGATAAGACTTATCTTTATGATATTTCATTAACAATAAAGCGTGAAAAATTACAAGTTTAATCAAATATTAATACCAATATTGTCGATGCTTTTTATTATGGCATGTCTATATTACATGTTTAATACAATTATTTCGATATCAAAAGACGCACAAAAGCTGAATAAATATACTGAGAATGAGAAAATATATAATGAAAACATAGCAAGATTGATGTCAGTTTCTCAGACTGATATTCAGAATAAATCAAATGCTTTAAATAATGTTATACCATCAGAAAGAGGTGATATTACTTCGTTAATGAATAAAATTATTACAACCGGAGAAAAATATGGTTTGGTTGTTCAGCAAGATGTTTCAACAAATCAGAATGAAGATACTAATAATAAGAATAAAACTGTTAGCTTAAGTGATATTGTTGCAGGTGATATTGAAAAAATACCAGATAATCTTTTAATAAGTGGTCTTGTTTATCCATTTAGTATAACTATGAATGTTAAAGGGAATAAAGAATCGCTTTTAAATTTTTTCAACGATTTATATAACATGGATCGTTTGATAAATCCCATACAAATTAATATGAATTCTACTTCCATGGATTCTAAGGACTGGAATGCAAAAATACAAATTCTTTCTTATGCTGTTTATGAAAATAAGCTTATTTCGGTAACAACAAGAAAAATTACAGATCCTCTTGATATACAGCTTGAGACTGCTCCAAAAGTATTATTATTTGATAAATAATAAAAAATTAGCTAACAAAGGTGGTTTTTTACCTACGGAAAGTTTTGGTAGAATTATGCTCTCTTTCCTCTTTTCTATTAGAGGTCTTTTCGCACTAGTTAAAATATTTTTATAAAACATCAATCTAATTTCTTAAACTTATTTTATTAATGTTTAAATAATTCTTAAATTACGATATTAAAAATATCCAGTGAGAATATATGTTATTAACATTCCAGTGTAATAACCCGCAGGTTGTCTGGCATTTGTCTCAAGTTTGTATGTAATATTTTCATTTTGTTGAGAATAATTTAGCGTTGTTGATTTCGCTACAATATCGTATGACGGAGTTACTGCAAACGGTGCATATTTACTGCCCGAGAATTGGCTTAGATCTGTATCTGAGGTCGTATAGCCTATCCAACCCCCCGTATTGCCAGATGGAGATGCCCATGTCTCTGGAGCCGAATATGTGGCATTTGTGCCAGTGAACCATTCTATGTTACTACTTCCTGAATGCAATTTCTGATCTACATTCATTCTAACTTCGTAGCCATTAGATGCATTTGTGGTAACACTAACAGTATTGCTACCAACACTAGCTGAATATGTAGTTAGATTCCCAAAATTTACAGTAGAGCTTGTTGTTGTGAATGTATTGTTTCCTCCTACACTTACTCCTGCAATTTCAAAACTAAGTGTTGTTATTCCAGTTGTCGAATTTGAATTTGGTGTTGCTTCAGCAGATGGGGCTAATACTATTGCAGATTCTGATGTAGGAGTATTGTTTACTGTACATGAGCCGTTTACGAAATTATTACAATATCTATCTCTAGCTTTTACATAGAATTTATAATTTGTGTTAGGAGAAAGTCCAGTTAATAATATTCCTGATGATCCACCCCATGATGGAGATCCAGTATTAAATCTTCGCCATCCGTCGTTGTTATCAGCTGGTGAATATGGCGCTGTCGTTGATGTATTTGCAAGAATATTTGAGCTAGTTATATATTTTAATCCAGTAGCATTTGTAAAGCTAGATGATTGTACTATTACGGCATAGTCCGTATCTGTAGGATTATCGACTCCTGTAGGATTTCCAGTAGCTGAAATAGTAACTTTTAATCTATCATAATAGAGTCCAGAGCTATTATCTATTGTTGGTGCGACTGGAACATATGTATACAAAAGTGTTGAAGAATTATTGCTCAATGAGTATGCTGTTCCAGCCATATTTCCACCTTGTACAGCATTACCGGCTTCATCTTTTACAGTATATGAACTTCCAGAAGATGATCCACCAGAAACAAAATCTGAGTCAGGAATTTTGTATGTACTGCCTTTCAGTGCTTGAGCGTTTATTACACCGCCAAACATTGAAAGTGAAACACTCAATAATACGAAAATTATTACAGCCCTTTTTAATACAACATCGCTTTTTAATAAGTAAATTTTAAAGTATTTTGAAATAGATTTTCTTTTCAAATAAATAAAAATTACTATTATCATTATTAGTAAAATTAAACCTATTGAAAGCGGATTAATTAATAATAATTCTTTATGTGCAGTGTTATATACATTACCATCGGGTGTTAAAAGAGAAATTAAAAGACTATATTTATCTGCTAATCCTGGTAGTGTTATGCTTTTTTCAATTACTTTGCTTTGACCTGGATATAAGACGATATCTTTAGTAGAAAATTCATCTAAAAGAATAATTTCCCCTTTGCTATTAGTAATTTCATATTTTCCAAAAAGTTTTACTATTGAATCGTTTTCATTTGCTAGTTCGAAGTTAACTTTTGTCTTTCCATCTAAACTAAAACCATCTTGAGAAAAATTAACATTATTAATTTTTATATCAGCTGATGACAATGTACTTTTATTTTTATATATTGGAATAGAAAAACCCTGATTTATAACTGCTTGAGCATAATCATTATTATTTGTAGTGATAATAATACTTCCGTATAAAGCTGATTTTTCATTAAGTCCTTCAGAACTAACTGTTAGGTTTAATTTTTTTACTTCACCACCTTTTAATTTGAAACTTTTATTGTTAATAGTTAAATAAGGTAAAATGCTGTAAGTTTCGGCAATATTTTTCTTTAATTCATTTAATGTCTCAAATGTTAGAGAAAAATTCTTTTCAATAGTGCTTTTATTCGATATTTCAATTTCATAATTACTTTTATTTTCTAATATATCCAATCGTGCTGGCTGAATTGATATATCTGATTTACTATCATTGTTTTCTGAATTTTGTGCAAATACAGAAGTAGGTAATAAAAATATTAAGGTTATTAAAAGTAAAAATCTGCTTATTAACTTCATTTATTAAAATGTCAAAATATTATACGTCAATAATATAGTAGCATAGTTTGTTACAAACTTGGAGATGAGAATATAACTTTTAATATCTTTCTCCTTTTATGTCATCCCTTTGTAGTATTTTTAAACCAATGGGATAACGTTTAGCAGGGTGGCATTCCTTTGGACCAAAAAAAAGGATGCAGATTAACTGCATCCTTTAAAAATCACATTTATACTTTATTCAGCTTCTTTTTTTGCTGAACTCTTCTTCTTTTTACTTGCATTTTGAAGCTTATTTTTTGCAACTAATACTGCAACGATTAATACTAATACACCTAATATTGTTAATATTAATTTCCATGGAACAATCCAGAAAGATGTATTTGCTGTTACTGTTGTTATTGCGTTATCAGTTCCGTATTGCATTATTAAAGTTGCTTTGTAAGGACCAAATTTAATATCTCCGGTTTTCCATTCAGTATTGAACTTTCTTGTTACATTTTTATCAGGAAGTATGTATCCATAATCTTCTTTGTAACCAGGATTAAATTCAATTGTTTGTCCTGCTCCAAACCATCCACCTTCAACTTTTATATCACCAAATGGTGCAACATGAACATTACCAGAATTTTTTACTACAGTTGAAAAAGCTACATTAGCATCTTCATAAAATGATTTATCAGTTTTAAAATCGATTACATCAAGTTTTTCTTGTTTATTTCCTTCTACATTTAACAAAATTGGAAATTGCAATCGGATTTGTATAGCTACTTGTGATTCTGGATCGTCAGATTGTTTATTTCTTTCAAAAGCAATTGTTGCATATTTTCCACCATATTCTGCATCAACAGGAACTTGAATTGTATAATTCAATTCAACTGTTTCACCTTTTGCTACTGCAAATTTCTGTTTATCGACTGTAATCCATGAAGAAAGAGATGCTGTTCTAGGATATTTAGGACTTTCATCTAATACCAAATGTTCGTAATCACTTAATGTGAAATCTTGCTTTGTTACATCCATATTCAATGTATAATCCTGTTCAAGATCATTAGTGAATTGAACTGTACCTGTGATAACATCACCTCTTCTTGCCGTATTATAAACTGCATTGATTGGGGAAATAATTGGACCTCTGTAGGACCTAGCTTGTTGAGCATTTACCGGCATAACTGCAGATGTTAGAACCAGTAAAAAAGTTAAAAAGAGTAAACTAAGTTTTTTCATGAATTAAAATTTAAAAATATACTGGATAATATACCATAATGAGTAATATATGAATATGTAAAAAAGTGAATGATGATAAGATAAAAAAATTATGCAAATTAATATAAAAAAATCTATTCCCTAAAGTTTTGTTTAGGAAATTATTATTTTAATAACAAATTATTGATATCCAGTTTCGTCTTACTCTGTGTTGTTTTATTTAAAGCCTCATTCAAAAAAATATTTGCTTCTTTCTTTTTCCCGATGGATAAATAATATTTTCCTAATATTATTCTTGGATAAACGTAGAATCTTTCAATATCAAATCCTGAAAAAGTGTCTATTGAAGAATAATTCATGCTGATATATTTTTCATAAGATCCAATTGCTTCATCAATATTTATTAACGATAAAATATCTGCATAGATCAGAATATATCTAGGAAAATTTGAATATTGTTTATATTTCTTTTTGGATAATTTAAATGCTTTTTTTATTTTATCTAAACCAAGATAGCATCTTAATAATTTTTCATTAGCTATCATGGCTATTTCTGAATTTTGGTCCTCGCATAATTTGATATATTTTTTCCAAATAGGAATTGCTTCTTTATATAAATTTTCAAACATAAGCTCTTCTCCAAGATAGAAGACAAATCGTATTTCATTTGGATATTTTTTTACTCTTTCTTTTACCAATCTCATAGTTTGAGTATATCTACCTTTCTTCTCTACTCTATCCTTCATATGATGTATAACGACATCTCTGTGGACGCTTGATTTAATTATCGTTTTATCTTTTGGAGTGATTGCAACATGTATTGGATATTTATATTCAAAATCATCTTTTTTGAATATAAATTCTCGAACAACACTCTTTCTTGGCTCGCCCTTATCTCCATGTTCAATAACCCAGGTAAAATATATTAGGTTTGATCCATCAAAATCATTTTTTTTTGCTTGTAAAATTCTATTTGCAGAATTAGCATCAATTTCAAAATCAGCATCCCATTTAGTGTCGAAATCACATTTAGAAAAGCTAGTTGCGAAATTTTGTGCTGCTGCGAAATTGTCACACCACTCAAAAAAATAAACTTCATTTGTGTATTTTTTTGCAATTTCAACTGTTTTATCAGTAGAGCCTGTATCTACAATTACTAATTGATCTGCAAATAAATGAATATTTTTAATTGCATTTTCTAGTGTTTTTTCTTCATTCCTTACTATCATACAGACTGATAATGTTTTCATATCTTTCTTAATAATGATAATATTTCTTGTTTCGTTTTTTCTATTCTTGTTTTATTCAATGCCTTTTGAAAAAAACTTTTAGCTTCCTGATTGTTATTTTTTAGCATTAATATTTTCCCCATCATTACTAATGGATGTACATGGTATCTTTCTGGGTCAAAACTTCCTGTCGCATTTGAAATATCAAACTTAATCTTAAAATATAAATTGTAAATTTCTTCCGCTTTCTTAATATCAGTAAGTGCTTTTATATCAGCATAAATTAATAAAAATCTTGGATATTTTTTATATTCTTTGAAATATAGCTCGGCTCTATCATCAGCTTCTTTTAACTTTTTTAGCGCTAAATAACATCTCAATAATTTTTCAACCACAATCATTCTCTTTTCATCATTTTTGATTTTCTTAGTAATAAATATGTATTTTTCAAAAACTTCGATTGCTTGAATATATTTCTTATCATGTAAAAGTTCTCCTCCATACGAGAAATATGATTGCGGATCATCAGGATTATTCTTAATATCGTCTTCAATAATAATTTTATTTTGATTTTCTCGTAATTTAATTTTAGCAGTTTCTTTCATATGATATACGCATATATCAGTGAAAATATTATATTTTTTAACAATGCCCTCTTTAGGATTAATTATTTCATGAACTGGATATTTATAGTAGAAATCTTTGGTTTTGAAAATTAATGGTCGAATAATACTTTTTGATTTATTACTAGTTCCATAATCAAAAAACCAGTTTAATGCTATCAAATTATTATTTTTAAAATTACTATCTTTTAATTTTTTTAATTTAGTCTTACTCTCTGGGGAAAGAACGAAGTCTGCGTCCCATTTCATATTAAAATCACATGTTGAAAATTGTAGTGCGAAGTTTTGAGCTGCAGAAAAATCATCAATCCATTTGAAATTATATATTTCACTAGTGTAATTTTTAGCAATATCAATTGTTTTATCAGTAGAGCCTGTATCAACAATTACTATTTGATCAACAATATTTTTAATGCTGTCTATAGATTTTTCAAGTGTTTTTTCTTCATTTTTTACTATCATACAAACTGATAGACTAGACATTTTTCAATAATTCATATTTTATATTCAAAAAGGCATCTTTTCTCTCTTCTATTAAAGTATTCTTTATCGCTTCTTCTATAAATTGTAACGCTTCATTATATTTTTCTTTTTTTATCAAAATTTGAGAAATCATTAAATATGGATGAACATTATATCTTTCATTATCATAAGAATTATAAGATTTTTTTAATTCTTCTGCCTTACTTATAAATATTTTGTACGCATCTAGAGCACCTTTCTCATCAAATGGGACTGTGGCATCAGCATAAATCAATAAAAAACGAGGATATTCATGAAATAAATCATAATATTTATTAGCAATTATTTTTGCTTCTTTCGTATTTTTTAAATAAAAATTAAATAAAATCATTTTTTCTGCTGCTATCATCTTTCTTTCCAAATCATTATGAGTGGTTATTTCAATGAATTGTTCATATACTTTTATTGCGTTTTCATATTTTTTTGCATATGCTAAATCTTCTGCATATACATAAAGCATATTAAGATCAATAGGATTATTGCTGATGAATTGCTGCATTATTTCCAATTTTTGATTCTGACGCCCATATAGTTTTTCTTTGTCTCTATAATGTTCTATCTCGATATCCCAAAATGTCTTTGATTTTATTTCGGTATTTTTATTTGCAATAATTTTTTCATGAACAGGATATTCCCAGTGGAATAAATTTCTTTCATACAAAAAATAATTACCATTATATTTAATAGGTATGCCAGCTGATGAATATTCTAGATTCCATCTAAATCTAATGTAATTAAAATTATTGAAATTATTATTTTTTAATTCAATAATCTTTTTTCTAAATTCTTCTTTAATGAAAAAATCAGCATCCCATGTAAATATAAAATCACACGATGCTTTCTCAGCACAGAAATTTTTTGCAGCAGAGAAATCGTTTATCCATTTAAAATCATATATTTTATCCGTAAAAGTTTTCGCAATCTCTTTTGTTTTATCAACAGAGCCTGTGTCAGTAATTATTATTTCATCAGCAATATCATTAATGCTATTGAGAGAGTCCTCAATAATATTTTGTTCATCTTTGACTATCATGCATACTGATACTGTAGACATAAGGTTTAAATAGCTACAAATGCATTTAACACATTAATTAATGAAATGTCAAAGTAGGAAATGATTATAACTATTTCCATGGAAGGGATGTTGTACTCATCTTCAATATCTTTAGTAAAATATTAGATGGGG
>Ga0194047_10000642_pt1 | contig 22770 bp, 19 predicted proteins | sample JunL225m_MetaG_2_FD_160070 | JGI IMG/M metagenome (GOLD analysis project Ga0194047, IMG submission 160070) | Anoxic zone freshwater microbial communities from boreal shield lake in IISD Experimental Lakes Area, Ontario, Canada - Jun2016-L221-5m | ecosystem: Environmental > Aquatic > Freshwater... | reverse complement strand
CTGTCATCCTATGTTTGCACCCGAAAAGAAACAGTGTATAAATTTGAGGAAAAAATCAGAAGGGAAAAAAGAGAAAGGAGCAAAACAATCACTTGTCATTAGGCTTAAAGCCCGCTCGGAATGCTAGTACCTTTCTCTTTTCAACAAAAGCTTGGACAGTTCATTAGGCGTAAGGAGCCTGCATTAAGGATTGATAAGCCAGTGTTGAATTCCTTCATAATAAAAATAAATTATGTTCAAATATACAGGAATTGACATTTCAAAACAAACATTTGATTGTAGTATTACAATGGAAAATGGAAAAGTAGAAACAAAAAAAATGAGCAACAATGAAAAAGGATTTGAGAAATTAAAAAACCTTTTATCATCGGAAGCTCACGTGGTAATGGAAGCATCAGGTCCTTACTATTGTAAACTGGCAACGTATTTACATCAACACAACATTAAAGTGTCGGTAGTAAATCCGCTGGTGATCCGCAGATTTTGTCAGATGCGTATGGCAAGAACCAAAACAGACAAAAAAGATGCTTCAATGATACGCGAGTACGGGCTTACAGAGAAACCATCTCTTTGGCAACCTGATGAACCGAGCATTACCAAACTTAAACAATTAAATGCCTCAATTGAATTACTGGATAAGAGTATAACAGCCAGCAGCAATCAATTGGAAGCATTCAGGGAAATGCCTGATACGGATGAAGAGCTTATTAAAACATTAAAAAAGGTGATGGAATACAACATGAAAGCTAAAGAAAAATTAGAAACAGAAATGGAAAAAATAGCATCCACTTTCTATGCGAATACCTATGAATCTTTGCAAACAATTCCAGGTATCGGACCTAAATCAGCGGCAATGCTAATAGCTATTACAGGTAACTTTAAAAAGTTTGAAAACTATAAACAATTAGTTGCTTATGTGGGTTTAAATCCACGAATATTTGAATCCGGAACAAGTGTAAAAGGAAGAGGACACATCAGTAAAATGGGTACAGGCAGGTTACGAAAGCTATTATACTTATGCTCTTGGTCAGCAAAAAGGCATAATACCTATTGCAAAGAAATGTATGAAAGATTGAAGGCGAAAAACAAACCGGAAAGGGTAATAAAGGTAGCAATTGCTAATAAATTATTACGACAAGCGTTCGCGGTTGGAAAAAATGAATCAGTGTTCATAAATAATTATTAAAAATAGTTGCAAATTAACACAGTTCATTCCGAGCGCAGCGAGGAATCTCAATCAAATTTGCAGAATGGTAATTGTTCAATTTCGCAATTTTGCAGTAGGCAATTATTCAATTGTGCAATTTTGCAGTAGGCAAAAGTTCAATTATTCAAATGTTCAATTGTTCTATTATTCAATTGTTCAAACAAACGAACAAGCGAACATCTGAACAATAGCATATCCAAGTGTCGCAATAAAAAAAGCCCCTCGCACATGCTGCAAGGGGCTTCTTTATTACATCCACCTAAGTTTACAAAAACTCAACCATGTATTCGCCTTTTACCAATACATCAACATTATGAACCATAAGGTAAGTGAGGGCTGTGCCTCCCAAATCGGCTGCTGTTACAGTGATGTTGGTTCCTTTTATTACCGTCACCGCTATGGCTCCGGGTGCTCCTGTTTTTTTATCGGATAGATAAAATTTCAAATCGGTGTTGCCAAGGTTGGTGAGTTTCACTTGGTCGGCAGCGCCTAGCGTATGTTTCACAATAAAATAATTTTTGTTGATGGGTGCATGTCCGTGAAACAACACTTGGTCGGCACGGTGAAGCACAGGCATATCGAAATATTGTTTGATAACCAATGGAGTTTTATAATACTTCGCTATCAAAGCACCGAGGTTGCTATACTGCGCTTCGCACATGTTCACAAAGGCTGTTTCCATGGCGGTGCTTTTCGATTTGGTAGTGGTTTTGCTTCCTTTTTGTGTGGTGTTGGCCGCATTTATTAAAGTTATAAACGCATCCACATCGGTTTTTACGGCTGCCAACAAAGGATAAGCGGCCAAGGCAATGCTGAACGCTTCTACTGCTGATATTTGTGCCGACTGTTTGCGAGCGCGAAAAGGTTTACGTTTGTTGGGCAATACTGCTGTGTACTCCACGGTACCGGGCGCATATACGATGGATACAGACGATTCCCAAAACTTGCTTTTCGAACCTTGGCAAAGTTTGAGCAATTGTTTTAAATTCAAAGTTTCCGACTTTTGTGTTCCGCCTTGTGCCCACCAATCGTCATGTGCAGCCACATAAGCTTTGTGTATAGGATGATACTTTTGGTATAGCGCTGCTATATCCGGATCGGCACTTGCTGCATTAAGGGCTGCATCGTGCAACTGACTAACTCTTACACCCAATAAATAGCTAAATATAGCTCTAAGAAAAGGGTTTACTAAAAAGAACCATTGTTTTTTCATTTTTTTTCGTTTTTTAATTGTTATTACTTAATTTATGTTAATTTACTGATACTTATACACTTTAAAACCAAAACAGAACACCAAAAAAGTGACACATCATTTTTCAATTTACAAAACATGCGCGTAACATGTTACCCAACACATTCCGAAAACAAAACCATGCGCGTAACATGTTACCCGACACATTCCGAAAACAAAACCATGTGTGTAACATGTTACCCGACACATTCTGAAAACAAAACCATGCGCGTAACATGTTACCCGACACATTCTGAAAACAAAACCATGTGTGTAACATGTTACCCGACACATTCCGAAAACAAAACCATGTGCGTAACATGTTACCCGACACATTCTGTTTCCAGAATACCATGCGTCACTTTTCGATGGTTTTTACATCACCTTAAATCAATGAACCCTATTTGTTTTTATGGTTGAGTGAGGTTTAGATACTTTGCCCTCGAGCCCACAGCTCTTGGCGCCTTATGCCGAAACCGGAGTGGTAGTTTCGCAGGTCAAAAATATTGAATTTCCAAATTCCATTTTCAAGAAATTTAGCTTTGGTGAAAAACTTTTTAGGCCCAAAAAGTTTGGCACGATTTTTATTTTTTCTGAAAATAAATATCCATCGGCCTTTCGGCACGACCAAAAAAATTGGTCGAAAGCAAGCATTTTTTTTATCAAAAAAGTTTTCAACCGATAAAAACCGTCATTTTTTATGTTTTGGAGATGATTTAAGGAGTATATTTAGAGGATGAAAAAAGTGGCGTATTTAATGAGTCGTTCGTTTGCAGGTGAAAAAACACCTGCAAAGGCATCGTTTCTGCTTACTTTAAAGGAAGACCAACAAGGGCGGAAATTAAATGTTTTTGCCCAAGATTTAAGCAATGGTATGTATTCTTATACCTTGGTAGTGGATGGTAAACTAATTGATACAAAAAGATGGTAAAACAATAATCTATGATTTTTTGATACCGAGTATAAAGCCCTGCCAAAAGCAGGGCTTTATTTATTTTAAGATTACTTCACCAAATGTAAAAAATTGTTCTTATTTTTGGTCTCCTTTATTTCGCAACGAATAGGGATGTAGTTTTATTAAATACCAGTACACATGAGAAAAATTACTTTTACTAATTATTTTACATACATTAATAACAAAGCCATTGCCATCGTGCTATTCATGATGATGTCTGTTGGCATTAAACTTTCGGCAAACACCATCACTTTAGGAGTACTATCTCCTGCAGGGCCTTATTGTGCTTGTTCTACCATTAATGTGCCGTTTACCATATCAGGAGTTTTTAATGCAGGAAACACTTTTACTGCTCAAGTCTCGGACGCTACAGGAAGTTTTGCGGCTCCCTCTTCTACCTTCATGATTGGAGGTACAACCTCAGGTACTATTTCTCTAAGTTTACCATGCTTTTCGGCCACCAGTTCAAGTTTTCTTATTAATATTGTTAGTTCCAATCCTGTAGTTACTAGTAATGTTAGCGCAGCCATCACCATTACCAATTCTTCAGCAGCATTTACTTATATCCCGCCCTATTGCCAAAATGATTTTAATCCTTTCCCAATATTTATAGGACAAGGCGTGGGGGGAGTTTTCACTGCCACACCTGCTGGTTTGGTATTTGCTAATTCATCAACAGGAGAAGTTAATTTAGCCGCAAGTACCACAGGTACTAATTTTACAGTTACTAATACTGTAGCCGCAATAGGTGGTTGTCCTCAAAGAACAGCAACTGCTAATATTTCTATTACTGTGGCTCAGAACTCCAATTTTTCTTATCCTTCATTAGCCTATTGTACAGGGGCTGCTAATCCATCACCTATCATTACAGGAGTTGCAGGCGGTTCGTTTTCGGCCACACCAGCGGGCTTATCCATAAATGCAGCCACAGGAGTAATCAACTTAGCTGGGAGTTCAGCAGGAACGTATAGTGTTACTTATTCATTGTCATCGGGTACTTGTCCAAGTTCAACTTCTGTAAACGTCACCATCACCGGTTCGGCAGTTTCTACCTTTAATTATGCTGGTACACCCTATTGTGCCACAGCCGCCAATCCATCACCTACCTTCACAGGCGGAGGTATTGCAGGTAATTTTACCGCTACTCCGGTAGGCTTAGTCTTTGTAAATGCTGCCACAGGTGTGGTAAACCTAGCAGCCAGCACACCCGGAACTTATACAGTTACCAATACGGTATCAGCTTCGGGAGGTTGTTTGGGTTCATCATCCACTGCTACCATTGTCATTAATGCTTTGGCAAATTCAGGGTTCAATTATTCAGCTGCTGCTTATTGTCAGTCGGGTACCAATCCACTGCCTAACATTACAGGGGTTGCAGGCGGTACTTTCACATCTACCCCTGCAGGCTTAAGTATCAACTCGTCAACAGGATTAATTAATTTAGTAGGTAGCACACTCAACACTTATACCATAACTTATACCACTTCCGGAGCCTGCTCATCGTCTTCTTCAGTTACAGTTGACATTACTACTGCACCTGTAGGAACATTTAATTATGCTGGAACACCTTATTGTTCCTCGGCCACCAATCCTTTGCCAACGTTTACGGGAGGTGGTATAGCAGGTACATTTAGTTCTACTCCGGGTTTAGTATTCGTAAACACTGCCACAGGCGAAGTGAACCTATCGGCAAGCACAGCAGGAACTTATACCGTTACCAATACCATTGCTGCTTCGGGGGCATGCTTAGCTTCCACATCCACATCTACTATTGTTATAAATGCAGCACAAGATGCATCGTTTAGTTTTGCACAGCCTAGTTATTGCCAAGCAGGAACCAATCCTAGCCCAAACATTACAGGAACAGCTGGAGGGACTTTTACAGCCACACCAGCCGGACTTGTATTTCTGAATGCAACAACTGGATTGATTAACTTAGCGGCAAGTACCATTAATAGTTATGTCATTACTTATACCACAGCAGGGCCTTGTGCAGCTACTTCAACGGCTTCGTTAGATATAGTCAATTCACCAGTTGCATCGTTTAGTTATGCAGGAAATCCATATTGCACTGATGGTAGCGATCCTTCGCCAACCTATAGTGGAGGTGGAGTAGCTGGAACATTTAGTTCAACAGCAGGTTTAGTTTTTGTTGGAGGAGGTGCCGCTGGTCAGGTCGACTTATCGGCAAGTACCGCAGGTAGTTATACCGTCACCAATTTTATAGCAGCACTTGGTGGATGTCCTTCTGTAAGTGCTACATCAATAATTGATATCAATGTTGCAGAAGATTCATCCTTTAGTTATTCGGCCAACGACTATTGTCAATCAGGTGCAAATCCAATTCCAAACATCACAGGAACTCCAGGTGGCACGTTTTCATCAACCGCGGGTTTGGTTTTTGTAAGCACAAGTACGGGAGAAATAAATTTGGCTGCAAGTACGGCAGGTGGTCCTTACAATATCACGTATACCACACCAGGACCAAATTGTATTAGTAGTATGACGGTGGCTGTTACTATCAGTGCAGCACCTGTTGCAACGTTTAGTTACCCTTCGTATGCTTATTGTCAGAACGGTACAAACCCATCGCCAACTTATAGTGGAGGAGGAACAGCAGGTAACTATTCGGCTTCTCCAGCAGGTCTTACATTTGTGAGTACTACCACAGGTGTTGTGAATTTACTAACTAGTATTCCAGGAACGTATGTTGTTACTAACACCGTTGCTTCCTCAGGAGTTTGCCCTCCAGCTACAGATACTACTACCATCGTTATTGATGCTGCATCAACAGGAGCTTTCTCGTATACGGGCAGTCCTTATTGTCAGAACGGAACCAATCCAGTACCTGCATTCTCCTTAGGAAGTGTTGCTGGTACTTTCACTTTTACACCTGCTGGTTTAAGTATCATTGCTGCCACAGGAGCAGTGAACCTAGGATTAAGCACACCGAATACTTACACGGTTACCAATACCATTGGTGCATCGGGCGCATGTCCGGTGGTTGTAAACACAGCAACTATTCAAATAGTGGCCTCTCCAGTGGCTACTTTCAGTTATACACCTATTTCATATTGTCAAAACGCATCCAATCCTTCACCTGTTTTTAGTGGAGGTGGCACAGCAGGAACATTTACATCAACTGTAGGGTTGAGCATCACGGCTAGTACAGGTGTTGTATCATTGTTGTCAAGTTCACAAGGAACTTATTTGGTTACGAATACCATTGCCGCCACAGCAAGTTGCGCAGCAGTTACGGATACTTCAACCATTATCATCCATGCGAATCCAACGGTTACTGTGCCTTCCACATCTATCTGTCAAGGGCAAACAGCCACATTAACAGCAGCAGGTGCCATTAGTTATACTTGGTCAGCGGGAGCTACTTCTACAGGAACATCAACCGCTACAGCATCTCCAGCCGTCACCACTACTTATACCATTACAGGTACAGGAGCGGGCGGATGCACGAGTACTACACAATGTACTGTATCTGTAAACAATTGTAATATCACAGCTAATTTCGTAGCTGACGATACCGTGTTGTGCCTAAATGGTTGTGTTACTTTCACCGATTTGTCTACAGGTAATCCTACCAATTGGCAATGGGTGTTTCAAGATGGAACACCATCTACTTCCACTTCAAGCGGACCAATTAATGTTTGTTATTCCACAGTGGGTAGTCATTTTGTAACCTTACTCGTTTCAAATTCCACAAGTACAGATACCCTTACACGTAACTTTTATATCAATGTGGTCGAGCCGATACCAGTAACCATAACAGGAATCACGAACATTAATTCGTGCGAAAGCACTGAATTGACGGCCACGCCTGCCGGTACAGCTTATTTATGGGGGCCAAATGATGCGGTGACTTGTAATACTTGTCAAACCGCAACTATGTCGCCAACGGTTACACAACCTTATTACGTTACCTATACCGATATTAATGGCTGTATCGACTCTGACACTACTATTGTTGTGGTGACTGATATTTATACCTATTATATGCCAACAGGATTGTCTCCTAATGGTGATGGAAATAATGATGTTTTGTATGTACATGGTAGAGGAGTCGATTATTTTGATTTGAAAATATTTGATAGAGTGGGAGAGAAGGTCTTCGAAACAACCTCGTTCGACAGTGGATGGGATGGCACCTATCATGGACTTGGGATGAACGACAACTCATTTACTTATGCTCTTTCGGTTACCTATTGTACGGGTAAAACGGTCAAGGAAAATGGAACATTGACAGTAGTAAGATAACACATAGCAAATCGAACGAATTAATTTTTTGAAAACAGATTTATGAAAAGAATTACGACACTATTTTTTGCATTGGTACTTTTAGCAAATATTACAATGGCACAGGATCAACATTTCTCTCAATTTTACAATTCACCCGTTGCTACAAATCCAGGTAATACAGGTGTTTTTAATGGCGATTTGAGAGCCTATACCTTGTACCGTATGCAATGGTTTACAGTTAGTACACCTTATAAAACATTCACAGTTTCGTTGGATGCTCCTATCTTTAAGAAAAGGATGAGAAATAAAGATTTCTTCTCGGCAGGTATCAATTTTAGCAACGACAACCAAGGAACGGTAAAATTGAAAACAAATACTTACAATGCTACCGTATCGTTTACGAAATTTCTTGGAGGAAGACAAAAACACAATATCACATTGGGTTATTCAATCGGTTATGCTTTGAAGACTGCCGCTTTGGGAACCATCAAATGGGATAATCAATGGGATGGCGAACAATATAATCCTGCCATTCCAAGCGGAGAATCAGCAGGAGGGGGTACAGGATATTTAGATATGTCAACAGGTTTGGTATGGACATTTACAACAGACCATTTATTTAGAAGTGCATTAGGATTTTCGTTTCATCATCTTACTATGCCAAACAATTCACTAGTTGGTGGCTACGAAAAATTATATCCAAAATTGGGAGTGCAATGGAATTCTAATTTCAAATTGAGCGAAACTAGCAACACTACAGTGGAACCAAGTATCATGGTTGCACAACAAGGAACTACCATGTTGTTGAATGCAGGGGCAAGCGTCAAATACATTCTTACAGAGCATTCTCATTACACTTCCAACCAAAGCGATAAAGCAATTCATCTTGGTTTGTATTATCGTTTGCGTGATGCAATGTTTGTAGCTTTCCGTTTCGACTATAATGATATTTCGGCTGCAGTGGCTTATGATGTCAATATTTCAGGACTTACTCCAGCTTCACACTCAGTAGGCAGTTTCGAGATAATGTTATCATATCGTGGCTTATTTGGGCAGAAAGAAGCTAAACTTAAATCAACACGTTTTATGAACTAATTAATGCCACTTTGGCATAAAATTAGTTTTGGCAAAGGTTTTGACTAAATGAGAATCTAAATTACATTAATTAATATCAATAACTAAAAAACAAAAATTATGGCATTAGAAATTACAGATGCTAACTTTGAAGAGTTAGTGTCGAAATCAGACAAACCAGTACTACTCGACTTTTGGGCTGAATGGTGTGGACCATGTAGAATGGTAGGACCTATTGTAGAAGAATTATCAAAAGACTATGAAGGAAAAGCGATAGTAGGGAAAATAGACGTTGACAGCAACGCCAATGTTTCTGCTATGTTTGGAGTTCGTAATATTCCTACTATTTTGTTCTTCAAGGGAGGACAAGTTGTGGATAAACAAGTTGGTGCAGTACCAAAATCGGTACTTGATGCTAAACTTAAAGCCCTATTGTAGCTCTTCGTGTTGGAAAAAGTATTGAATAGTAAGTTCCGTTAATTAACTAAGCTGCCTACTCACTATTCAATACAGTCCAACACTTACATCTTATGAACACAATCAATCATCAAACCTTACAGCATTTTACTCATCTTGAATTATTAGCGAAACAAGTAGTAGAAGGCTTCATAACGGGACTTCATAAGAGTCCTTTTCACGGCTTTAGCGTGGAGTTTGCTGAGCATCGATTGTATAATACAGGTGAATCAACTCGACATATTGATTGGAAACTTTTTGGAAGAACGGATAAATATTTTGTAAAAAGATTTGAGGAAGAAACCAATCTTCGTTGCCAAATCATTATTGACAATTCTTCTTCAATGTATTTTCCTTTGCCAGACGGAAAAAACTCAAAACAAAATAAAATCACATTTTCGGCTTATTGTGCAGCTGCTATTATTGTCTTGATGAAAACACAAAGGGATGCTGTAGGCTTGAGTGTTTTTTCTGAAAAGGTTGAATCACATACTCCTGCTAAATCGAGCACACTTCATCATAAGTTGCTTTATCATCAATTAGATGAATTGATACAGCCTTTTGATGTAAAAGTTCATAAAAAAACATCTGCGGTAACAGCTTTGCATGAAATAGCAGAGGCCATTCATAAGCGTTCGCTTGTTATCATCTTTAGTGATATGATGGATACGCAATCAAATTCTGAAGAAGTCTTTTCCGCACTTCAACATTTAAAACACAATAAACATGAAGTGATTTTATTTCATGTGGTGGATAAGCAAAAGGAACTTGATTTCGAATTTGAAAATCGTCCTTATCGTTTTGTAGACATGGAAACGGGTGAAGAGGTCAAACTACATCCCAATCAGATAAAAGAGAATTACCTAAAACAAATGTCAGAATATAAATCAGAACTGATGTTGAAGTGCGGTCAATTCAAAATTGATTTTGTGGAAGCGGACATTAATCTTGGTTTCGAGCAAGTACTCATGCCCTATCTTTTGAAACGAACAAGAATGATGTAATAAAAGAACCACCCTCATAAATGTGATTCTTTTTGTTAAACATTACTTAGCAAACATATCTGCTACCACTAATTCCTTATTTCCTGGAGTATGTTTATAAAATCCTTGACCAGATTTAGCGCCTAAATGCCCTGCGGTAACCATGTTTACCAATAATGTACATGGAGCATATTTTGGATTTCCATATCCATCTTGCAATACTTTCATGATAGACAAACATACATCTAAGCCAATAAAGTCGGCAAGTTGAAGAGGCCCCATTGGATGAGCCATTCCTAGTTTCATTACAGTGTCTATTTCGGCAACACCTGCTGTACCTTCATGAAGCGTAATGATGGCTTCATTTATCATTGGCATTAATATTTTGTTTGCCACGAATCCTGGATAGTCATTTACTTCAACAGGGATTTTATTCAACTTTTTTGAAGTCTCCATAATTAGGGCAGTTACTTCGTCTGAAGTTGAATATCCTCTAATTACTTCTACGAGTTTCATCACAGGAACAGGATTCATGAAATGCATTCCAATTACTTTATCCGGACGTTTGGTAACAGCAGCTATTTTAGTAATGGAGATGGATGATGTATTACTTGCGAGAATGGTATGTGACGGACATAATTTTTCTAATTCGCGAAAGATGTTGAGTTTAATTTCAACATTTTCTGTGGCAGCTTCTACCACCAGGTCAGCATTTTTTACTCCATCTGCAACTACTGTATAAGTGGTGATATTCTTTAACGTTGCTTGTTTATCAGCCTCTGTGATTGTTCCTTTTGCAACTATTCTATCAAGATTTTTACTAATAGTGGTCATCGCCTTTTCTAAGGCGGTTGCCGAAATGTCAATCATTGCTACTTGATATCCTTGCTGAGCAAACGTGTGAGCGATACCATTGCCCATTGTTCCTGATCCTATTACTGCTATGTTTTTCATTATTAATACCGTTTTATGTTTTGTTATTATTCTTGTTTTTGCAAATCTATCTAATTTTTGATTTCAAAATTAAAATGAAACTAAATCTTAAGTTTAAGTTTCATTGTTCTTTCATATTTGAAATTATTTCATTCCTTTTACTAAATATAGAAGGAATAGTCATTTTGGATTATTTCCCTCTTCCTTGAATGACGATGAGACAAGTATAAATTAATATTTTTAAATCTACTCCAATAGACATATTTTCGATATATATAACATCGTATTTCAATCGTTCGATCATTTGTTCAACGTTTTCTGCATAACCATATTTCACTTGTCCCCAAGACGTAATACCCGGTCTCACTTTGTGTAAATGCTTGTAATGTGGTGCTTTTATTACAATCTGGTCGATAAAGAACTGTCTTTCTGGACGAGGTCCCACCACACTCATATCTCCTATTAGCACATTATAAAATTGTGGAAATTCATCAAGTCGTACTTTACGCATAAACAAACCAAGAGGAGTTATTCTGGGGTCATTTTTACTTGACAACGCTGGACCACTATTTTCTGCGTCAATATACATCGAACGAAATTTGTGTATAAAAAACGGTTTGCCATGCCATCCAATTCTTTCATGACTATAAAACACAGGACCTTTCGAGGTAAGTTTTACAGCAATGGCCATGATGAGATACAACCAACTAAATGCAATAAGCACAAACAAGGAGACCAATACATCAAACATTCGTTTCAAAGATTGTTCCCAAGCTGGCATTATTTCCCTTGAAATTACAATAAGAGGTGCCCCAAAAATTGAAGTCATTTTTACTGAGCCTGAAAGTATATCATACATGTCTGGTATTACTTTGATAAGAATGCCTTGGTAATCTAGTTCATTGACTATTTTTCCAATATTTTCATGTTCGGACGACTCTATGGCAATAATTACTTCTTCAATTTCTTTTTCTTTTATCAAGCTTTTTAATTCTGTCAACTCTCCAAGGTGAGGAATCTTCTTACTTAATTCTGAGGAGAACCCATTTTTATTGTCCACATGAACAAAACCAACAAACTTATTTCCTGAAGATTTTTCTTGGTTTTCAATTTCATTAAATAACTTTAATGCATTTTCGTTACTTCCAACTAATAATGTGTTGAAGCCAATCTTTCGGTTGTGGATTTTGCTATTGGTAATACTTGATAAAATAAAACGAAGTGTGGCTGTGATTCCAAAGTGAAGGCTTAATAGTACAAGAATGCTCTGATAGTAATTCCTGTAGGAAACTATTTCATCATCGAGCAATAACGTGAAGAATATCACAAGAACGCCAATAAAGGACATCATAAAAGTTTGTCCTACCTCTTTTAATCTCGATTTACGATAGATGTTTTTGTAAACTCCTGTGAGGTAATAGAGCAAAAGCCAAATAATGGGAATAAAAAGTAATGCGTAAAAAAACTTCTCATCAAATATTAAAGGAACAACTGTATGGAACTTTTCAGGTTCAATATATATCTTTCTGAAAACATAGAATAACGTCCACGAAGCAGCAGCAGCAAGTAAGTCGGCAAAAAGATATTTTAATACTTGAAGTCGTTTGTTCATTCCTTTTACTGAATCACTTTAATATTATCAATTGCCATTCCCACGCTATCTGTTCCAGAAAAATTATACATATCAAAAAAAACACGAAACTCAGTTGGTTGGGCCCCTGAAGCAATTAGTTGTTTTATAGTTGGCGAAAGGTATAGATAAGCTTTATTCCAATTTGCACTCGCATTAAGGGTTAGTACTTCAATTGGAGGGATATAGTTTGTCTCAATAGTTCCGCTTACAGTATATCCTGCAAGTTTTACTGTAAACTCATGATTACACTTGTAATTTAATTCAAGAAAAGCATCCAGGTTGGTCATCGGCATCCGATTGTGCGAAAAACACTCAAATATTGATTGTGGTGATTTTAGGTATGCAACTGCTGAACCTGCACCTTCAAAGATGTTTGTGTTTGCAGGTGGATTGTGAAGAAAAATTAATCCTGATTCTGAAAGGTGAGAATTGGTATCCAATGTTACAGTATTTCCATCAAAATTTTCGAGCCACCTGAAAGTGATATTATTTAAATACTTCACAGTTGCGCCAGTGATATTGGTGGTTGTACCTCGATGAAGTGTGATTACTTGAGTGTAATTATCGTAAAAGGGATAAGGAGCTCTTGTGGCTGCTATTCCATTTACTTTAATCCCTGGTCTGATTTTCAATGTATGCGTTCCATCCCACAAAACGGGTACAGTGCATGGCATTTCGAAACATCCGATAAGTTGCTCATCTATATAAATCCAAGCATCGCTTATTTTGCTAGAAGTGGTGCCTTGAACAGATTGGTCAGCCACCAAAACACCAATATTCTCAATGTGAATGTATGAGGGGATAGGTTCGGAAGGATTATAGATTGAACACGACCCTAAAAAAGCCAATAATACAACCGAAAGAAGAATGAAATATTTCCTTTCCATTCGTTAGGCTTTAATCGATTCTTCCGAGAATGAAGCTGTTACTTTCATTTTTTCGATAATTCGATAGGCCACATCAAGCGCCTTGTAACCATCGTCAATACTTACAGGAGGAGTTGTATTGTTTTTGATACTTTCAGCAAAGGCTTCTAATTCCATCTTGATAGCATTGGTTGGAAGTGTTTTAGGATTCTCAAAGTAGATTTGTTTTGAACCTTTACCATTTCCTAAATCAAAGATAACAGCAAGTGGATCGGCTTCCCCTTCCACATTTTTCAAACGGATAACATCCACCTTCTTGTCAAGAAAGTCGACAGAGATATAACCATCTCGTTGAAAAAATCTTGATTTGCGCATGTTCTTCAACGAAAGACGGCTTGCTGTAAGATTGGCAACGCAGCCGTTATCAAACTCAATTCTTGCATTGGCTATATCGGGGGTATCACTAACTACCGATACCCCACTTGCGCTAATGCGTTTGATAGGAGATTGAACGACACTTAGTATAATATCAATATCATGAATCATTAGGTCGAGAACTACTGAAACATCTGTTCCTCTTGGGTTAAACTGAGCCAAGCGGTGTGTTTCGATAAACATCGGATTCGAGCAATAACTACGAGCAGCAATAAAAGCTGGGTTGAACCGTTCCGAATGTCCTACTTGTACTTTTACATTCGCTTCTTTTGCTAGACCTATTAAGCTTTTGGCTTCCTCAATAGTTGTAGTTACTGGCTTTTCTATAAAAACATGTTTCGAATTTTTAATCGCCTTCGAAGCACATTCGTAATGAGCTAACGTTGGAGTAACAACGTCAATTGCATCAACTTCATCAATCAACGATTGCATCGAATCGAAATATTTTACTCCGAAATCCTTTTCTACAATAGCTGCTGCTTCTGGGTTAGCGTCATAAAAGCCCACCAACTCAAGAGTTTCGATTTCTTTTAATAGTTTTATATGTATCTTTCCTAAATGTCCTGCACCAAATACTCCTATTTTAATCATATATCTTTTCAATTTTGTACAAAAATAGTTTTTTCCACAATCTATTCTTCATAAATACATTTAAATATTAAAGATAGTTATGTTAATTTCGTTGCCGAAAAATTCAATATGGTTTTAGATACATACAGACACAAAGGATTACGGAGACAATTAGCCATACTTCTGAAGACAAAAGGCATAAAAGATACTGAGGTATTAAAGGCAATTGAGAAAGTTCCTCGGCATTTATTTTTAGATAATACCTTTATAGAGAGGGCATACGAAGATATTGCTTTCCCGATAGGAGCAGGGCAAACCATCTCTCGTCCTCATACAGTTGCATTTCAAACTGAATTGTTGCAATTAAAAAGAGGCGAAAAAGTATTAGAGATTGGCACAGGCTGTGGTTACCAAACAACCATTCTACTCGAAATGGGAGCTAAAGTGTATACCATCGAGCGACAAAAAGAGTTGTACGACAAGACAATTAAATTCTTGCCTTCGATTGGTTATTCCGCGAGGTTTGTTTATGGCGATGGATACAAAGGGTTAACTGCGTATGCACCTTTCGATAAAATAATTATCACTGCCGGAGCTCCAATGATTCCGAATGATTTGCTTTTACAGCTAAAGGTTGGTGGCCGAATGGTAATTCCTATTGGTGACAAAGTGCAAATTATGACATTGATGGAAAAAAAATCAGAAAAACATTTCGAAAAAACAGAGTTCGGTGAATTTAAATTTGTACCTTTGTTGGAAAGAAAAGAATGGGGCGATTAGTCATCCTCCATTATTTTAAGCTATCAAAAAATGGAAAACAATTTAAATCCTAATCACCAAAACGATACCGAACAAGAAGAGGTATTACTTCTCGAAGAAGTTGCCATTGCTGGAAAACAAATAATATTATATAATGATGATTTCAACACATTCGATCATGTGATTGACTCATTGATAAAAATATGCCGACATGATGCTATTCAAGCAGAACAGTGCGCTTTCATTGTACACTATCATGGTAAATGTTCGGTAAAAAATGGTTCGTACGATGTATTGGAACCCATGTGTACTGCTTTATTAGAAAGAGGCTTGAATGCCGAAATAGAATAAAGTTGTTTGCAAAAGCAACTAGTGACTTATATATTATCTAAATGGAAGTCTCATTTTTTTTCTAATATTTCATCTAATTATTGTCATTCATCTCACTAAACTATTATGAAAATTGGAATTGTTTGTTATCCTACTTTTGGCGGAAGTGGAGTAGTAGCAACCGAATTAGGTACAGCCTTGGCTGCCAAAGGGCATCAAGTACATTTTATATCGTATAGTCAACCAGTTCGACTTGATTTTTCTGGCAATTTATTTTATCACGAAGTTTCTGTTTCCGATTATCCGTTGTTCGATTACCAACCCTACGAATTGGTGCTTTCGAGCAAGTTGGTAGATGTTGTGAAATACGAAAAACTCGATTTGTTGCACGTTCACTATGCCATTCCACATGCATCCGCTGCATACATGGCAAAGCAAATTCTCGCATCGCAAGGCATCAACATCCCATTTATAACTACCTTGCACGGTACCGATATTACCCTTGTTGGTAAAGACCCTTCGTTCGAACCTGTTATTACCTTTGCAATCAATAAGAGTGATGCAGTGACTGCGGTTTCCGAAAGTCTAAAAAAAGACACCTATGCCAACTTTCCAAGCGTAAACAAGGAGATTTCGGTGATTCCAAACTTTATTCGATTGGATGATTATAAAATTGAAAATACACATTGCGAGAAAAAAATGTACGCTCCTTATGGCGAACGTATTTTGATTCACGTAAGTAATTTCAGAAAAGTAAAACGTGTGGAGGATGTGCTTCATGTGTTTAATCAAATCAAGAAAGTGATTCCATCAAAACTTATTTTAGTTGGCGATGGTCCTGAAAGAGCGAATATTGAAAAATTATGTAGAGAATTGGATACATGCAGCGATATAAAGTCGCTAGGTAAAATTGTGAATCCCGAGCAAATATTATCTGTTGCCGATTTGTTTTTACTCACTAGTGAAACTGAAAGTTTTGGTTTGGCTGCTTTGGAAGCCATGGCAAGTAAAGTGCCTGTTATTTCAACCAATTCGGGAGGTATACCCGAGGTAAATATTCATGGATACTCTGGTTACATGAGCAATGTTGGTGATGTGGACGACATGGCGAAAAATGCCATTCATATTTTAAAAGATGATGCCACACTTGCAACCTTCAAAGCAAATGCTTACGAGCAAGCTCAGAAATTCGACATTACTAAAATACTGCCTATGTACGAGAACTTGTATAATAAAGTGTTGGGTATTTAATCCACACTTCTAGTCGCAAAAAAAAGTCCTGCAAATGATTGCAGGACTTTTTTTTGTGAACTAAGACAGCAATTATTTAGTTGCTTTTTTGTCGTCAGCTTTTTTCTCAGCTTTCTTTTCGTCTTTTTTCTCAGCTTTCTTCTCTTCTTTTTTCTCAGCTTTTTTTTCTGTTTTCACAGGCTCTTGTTTTTTCTCTTGTGTTTGCGATGCAAACGTAACTGTTGACATTAATAATGCTGCAGCTACAAATAAACTTACTTTTTTCATTTTTTTGTTTTTTTTAAGTTAATTAATTGTTTAATTTTTATACTTCACCCTAAGCCAATAAACGTACCACAATTTTAAAAAAGCCTTAAATCGACCCGATTTTGGCAAAAATTAACAATTGAAAGGAATTCGAATTTAATCAAACTCATTGACATTTAGCCTTTCAGCAACATTTCTTCTCTCTGATTTTCTCACCACTCACAGCATCAAATCAACGCCTTTGTCTCAAAACTTTTTGTACTTTTGCGTTCCTCTAAAAAAACAGAAGAAATAAATCTAATTAATAAATAACAAAACAATGAATATTATTCAGGAGAATATTGATGACGTAAATGCGATATTAAAAGTGAAAGTGGCGGAAGAAGATTACTTGCCAAAAGTAGAAATTACATTAAAAGATTATCAAAAGAAAGCGAATATCCCTGGATTCAGACCAGGTAAAGTGCCAGCAGGTGTTATAAAGAAAAGATATTTTAAATCGGTGATGGCCGAAGAAATCAATCGTTTATTAACCGATTCGTTGAACAGCTATTTATCCGAAAATAAAATAAATGTTCTTGGCAATCCATTGCCTAAGAGAGATGACAACTTAATCATCGATTGGGACAATCAAAAAGAATTTGAGTTTACTTACGAAATGGGTCTTGCTCCTGAATTCTCTGTTGAGCTATCCTCAAAAGAAAAATTTACCTATCCAACCGTAAGAGTTGACGAAGATTTGATTAGCAAATACGTTACCGATATCGCTAAACGTTATGGAAAAGTGGAAGAAGCTGAAATAACGCAAGAAGGCGATTTAACCAATGGCGACTTTGTTGAACTAGATGCTGCAGGCGAAATACTACCTGGGGGTATTTTCAATTCAAGTTCATTGTTCTTGGATAAAGTGAAAGATGCAGGAACAAAGAAAGCATTATTAGGTCTTAAAAAAGGCGACAAAGCCATTCTTGACGCTCAACTTATTACTGATAACCGAACAGACTTAGTGAGCATACTTAATATTACCAAAGAAAGAGCTGAAAGCATTTCTTGCAAAATTCAATACACCATTAAATCAATTACAAGGTTGAATCCTGCGGAAGTAAATCAAGAGTTTTTCGATAAGTTGTACGGTCCAGGAGTTATTAATAGTGTTGAAGAATTACGTGCAAAGGTTAAAGACGAATTGTCGGTAATGTTTGTAAACGATAGCGACCGTAAGCTCTACAACGATGTAGTGGAACATTTGATGAAGAAAATAAATTTCAATTTACCAACCGAATTCATGAAACGTTGGTTATTGACCATGAACGAAAAAACCGTGAATGCTGAGCAACTAGATGCTGAATTTGGAGATTATCAAAAAGGAATGAAATGGCAATTAATTGAAAATAAAATCGTGAAAGACCACAACATCACCGTTTCTAATGATGAGTTGATTGAAGATGTCAAAACACTTATTCTTCAACAATACGGTCAAGCGGGCTTTAATCCTTCTGAAGAAGAACTAAACGACACTGCAAAACGTGTTTTGAAAAACGAAGAAGAAACTAAAAAGATTGCCGAAAAACTTTTCGGACAAAAAGTGATGCAATTGTTTAAATCTACTTTTACTTTAGAAAATAAAGAGATGTCGTATGACGATTTCTTTAAGTCTAATAAATAATTCCTATTTTTGTTTCAACTTTAAAACTAATAAAACTTAATTTATATGTTCGACAATAACGAATTTCGCAAGTATGCTGTAAAGCACAGAGGTATAAGTGGTAATACATTCGACTCGTATTCCCGCCACAATGTAACTAGTATGACACCTTATATCATAGAGGAGCGTCAGTTGAACGTGGCTCAAATGGACGTGTTCTCGCGTTTGATGATGGATCGCATCATTTTCTTGGGAACAGGCATTGACGATCAAGTTGCAAATATTATTCAGGCTCAACTTTTGTTTTTACAATCGGTAGATGCCAAAAGAGACATTCAAATTTATCTAAACAGCCCTGGTGGCTCTGTGTATGCAGGTCTTGGTATTTACGATACCATGCAATACATTGCTCCCGATGTAGCTACTATCTGCACAGGCATGGCTGCTTCTATGGGTGCGGTGTTGATGTGTGCGGGTACCAAAGGAAAACGTGCAGCATTAAAACATGCTCGTGTGATGATTCACCAACCAATGGGTGGAGCAGAAGGACAAGCTTCCGACATCGAAATTACTGCTAAAGAAATTCAAAAGTTGAAAAAAGAATTGTACGAAATCATTGCCAAGCACAGTGGTCAAACTTATGAAAAAGTATGGGCCGATAGCGACCGCGATTATTGGATGACTTCCGAAGAAGCGAAAGCTTACGGAATGGTAGATGAGCTTTTGATTAAAACTAAATAATAAAAATGCATCAACGAACGAATGGTTAGCAACAGCGTTGTTAACCATTTGTTTTTTATAAAGCAATAGACAACCCAACATAACACCATGGCAAAGGAAGAAAAAGAAATTAAATGTTCGTTTTGTGGACGTAGCAAGCAAGACACCGATGTGCTCATCGCTGGTATGACAGGTCATATCTGCAATCATTGCGTCACTCAAGCTCAAACCATTGTGCGCGATGAAGTAAGCCAACGTGCCAATTCATCCGTGTTCAGCGCCTTGCATTTGCTCAAACCTCACGACATCAAAAAGCATCTTGACGAATATGTAATCGGGCAAGACGAGGCCAAGAAAGTGCTCTCCGTTGCTGTTTACAACCATTACAAGCGCTTAATACAAACACAAATAAAATCAGCTCGAAAAGACGAAATTGAAATCGAGAAATCTAACGTCATCATGGTAGGCGAAACAGGAACGGGCAAAACCCTCCTAGCACGCACCATTGCCAAGGTTCTCAATGTTCCATTTTGTATTGCCGATGCCACCGTGCTCACCGAAGCAGGCTATGTAGGCGAGGACGTAGAAAGCATCCTTTCTCGTTTGTTGCAAGCTGCCGATTTCGATGTCACAGCTGCCGAACGTGGAATTGTATTTATTGACGAACTTGACAAAATTGCTCGCAAAAGCGACAACCCTTCGATCACCCGCGATGTATCGGGCGAAGGCGTTCAGCAAGGTTTGTTGAAACTCCTCGAAGGCTCCATTGTGGCAGTACCTCCTCAAGGAGGACGAAAACATCCCGAGCAAAAACTCATTCAAGTAAACACCAAAAACATTTTATTTATTTGTGGTGGCGCTTTCGATGGCATCACCCGAAACATCGGTAACCGCCTCAACACACAAGCAATCGGTTATTCCGTTGACCGCGACCGCGAAAAAATCGATACCGAAAACCTTTTGCAATACGTATCTCCTCAAGACCTTAAAAGTTTTGGATTAATTCCCGAACTCATCGGCCGCTTGCCAGTGCTCACTTATCTTAGCCCTTTAGATGCGCCCACTTTGCTGCGCATACTTAGCGAACCCAAAAATGCTTTGGTAAAACAATACACCCATTTATTCGAAATGGATGGAGTAAAACTGAAGTTCGAAAAAGGAGTGCTCGACTATATTGTCGAGAAAGCAATGGAGTTCAAACTCGGAGCACGTGGCTTACGTTCCATCTGCGAAGCCATCATGATCGACATCATGTTCGATACCCCTTCCGATGCCAACACCAAAGAAATCTCCATCACCTTGCGTTATGCCAAAGAAAAACTAAAAAAATCATTGGTCAACAAACTCAAAGTAGCCTAATATAGACAACCCACTTCTAACAACTAACAACTAACAACTAAATTGGGGCAGGTAGTTTCTCATTCTTCGTTTCCCTTCCTCCTGCTTTCCGTTTCAATCTTTTTCTTTGCCCGAAAAGGTCAAAGAAAAAGGATTTCCACTTCAATCAGGTGCAGGTAGTAACTTCTTCTCTTTTGGTTTGCTTTTTAAGTACTAGGTGTGGTGGTGAGGACACCACCTACTAAAAGGCACTAAAGTTTGGCGTAGCGTCTCGCTATGTCATATATAACAAGTCCTCTGGACTTTTTTATTAGCTTAAAGGCGAGACGCCTTGTTAAAGTGGACTTAGCGGGACGCTAAACGGGGTTTTTTATTTATTCCTTCACCAGCTTCTTATTTATTGTTTGTTTACCGTTTTGTAAACTTATAAAATAAACCCCTTTCGAAAGCATGGATACATCTATTGTGGAAGAAGCCGCGATTGCTTTTGCGCTATAAACCATTTGCCCTAACACATCTCTTATTACTATTTCTGCATTTTGCATTTTACTTTCTAGTTTTACTTCATTGGTTGCTGGGTTTGGATAAAGCCTAGCATATCTCCTATCATCTATTTCATTTACACCAAGTGGGCTGGGCCCCCAACATGCAATATGATTTGCACTTATTCCATTTCCTACTTGTGTAAAATATCCCCCTATGTATAAATTACTATCTTTTGAATAAATTGCACCTACAATTCCATTTGTACCTCCACCCACTTCCTGCCAATTAGTTCCTGTCCATTCTGCAATATGCCTAGCAGGAACCCCTAATCCTGTTTGTGTAAAAGTTCCTCCTGCATATAATTTGTTCTGTAATGTATCCACATATAATTTGAAAACCGAATCATTTAACCCTTCTCCAACTTGTAACCATTGTAGGCCATCCCACTTAGCAACATAATGCAAAGTTGTTAAATTATCACCAGTTGCTGTAAACTCACCCCCTGCGTATAATTCTCCATTATAAACTACCAAGGATGCAACGGGTCTATTAAAACCTGAGCCCAATACTGTCCAATTTGTATCATTCCACGCTGCAATACCGCTAAATGAACCAGAAGGACTACCATTAATGGAAGTAAATTCTCCTCCCATAATAAGTTTATTGTTGTGCACTGTAAAATCTAAAGGGGAACTAAAGCCGATACTTATACTTCCAGACAAACTAGCAGGTGATGGCAAAAAAACAGTATCGTTCCACTCCGCTAAACCATTTGCAGTCCTTAACCCGGAAGTATCAAAATTATGATTAAAAACTCCACCCATGTACAAATGGTCGTTATATATACCTAATCCAGCTGTATTTCCATTAACCCCTGATGGCATTGGACCAGGTGAAATCGGATTCCAATCTAAACCATTCCAGTATGCAATTGAATTGGCATAATGTGTAGCATCATTTATAAAACTACCACCTGCACCTGGGAAAAATCCTCCACAAAATAATTTGGATTTATAAATGATTAAACGTCCTGCTAAACCTGTTAGGTCAGATGTATTCTCATCCCAAATGCCCAAACCCATTGGTTGCCAATGGACTCCATCCCATTGAGCCACACTGTTTATTATTGTCGAGCCTGATGTTTTAAAATGTCCTGAAATAATTAATTTGTTTTGAAAATTAATTATACAACCAACATCACAATCACCTACCGTATTAGTTACCCCAGCATCCATGGCGTACCATTGTTGCCCGTATATAAATACAGGTAAGAATATTATAAGTATTAAAACAAATTTTTTCATCAAAACAAACCGATAGAAGATAAATATTTATTATCTTCTATCGGTGATATAACCATTTTATTTTACTATAATTAATTTATCAGTATGTGTTATATTG
>Ga0194047_10000641_pt1 | contig 22789 bp, 16 predicted proteins | sample JunL225m_MetaG_2_FD_160070 | JGI IMG/M metagenome (GOLD analysis project Ga0194047, IMG submission 160070) | Anoxic zone freshwater microbial communities from boreal shield lake in IISD Experimental Lakes Area, Ontario, Canada - Jun2016-L221-5m | ecosystem: Environmental > Aquatic > Freshwater... | reverse complement strand
CGTGATTCGCTGGGTATCGGGGAAAGGCGGACAAGGCTGGATTCCAGTGGTATTACTGGCAATTTTTACAACTTATCTTTACACCGGGAAAGCCTTCTTCTTTCCTCACTATTACGATCAAATGGCGCTACCATTGGCATTGCTGGCAGGGGGTATCATCAATTTTTGGCGGGTTGAATGGTGGCGAAGTAGGCTTAGCGCACTAATGAGCGGAGCTATTGGTCTTGCGTTGCTGGTTGTATTAGCGCCATCGCTGTTACAGTCAAACGCAGAGCCAAGCAAACCGGAATGGAATTTGCAAAGAGCGGTGGCAGACAACTTTGAGAAGTTGCAATTGCCTAACGGAGCGGTTATGGCACTGGATACCCGCTACAATTTCATTTTGGGGAAACCTTTACAATTAGACGGTTACAACCGATATGCGGTTGATGGCGTGGGATATGTCGAACATATAGGGCTAGGATTGGATAAATTGAGCTTGGGCGAGGCTCTCCGAAAAACTTTTTTCGAGTCTAAACAATCCCGTAGCGAACTTCAGAAAATACGAGGTAGCGATGAGGCACAGGAAAATTGGTATAAAAATGCCGCCAACTCTGATTTTATCGTGCTTGGTGATTTTGCCAAAAGTCTGATAACTCCCGATACCCTCAGCCGAATAGGTAGTATCTTCATTAACCGAGTTCATAGTAACGAGATTGACGTTCTTAACAGCATCCGTTTTATTGGTTACCAATCCGGCGCGCTCTTTGGGGATAAAATCAGGTTATTGGGCTTTGATACTGTGGCTGAAATCAAACTAAAAGCGGGTGAAAACAAAATCCCGTTAACGGTTTTCTGGCGAGGTGAAACGCCGATTAGTGAAAATTATACCGTTTTTATTCATCTACTCGACCAAAATGGGCAGAAAGTAGCCCAACGCGATACCGAACCGCGTTACGGCGCAACCCACACTTCTAACTGGAAACCCGGCGAAATTCTGGATGACGACCAGAGTGTGCCAATTTCCGCAGATTTGCCACCCGGCAAGTATCGAATCAAAATCGGGCTATATCGTCCTTCCGATTTCAAAGGATTAGAGGTTACGGAAGTACCAACCACCGAGAGAATCGAGGAAGGTAACCTGATTCTGCTAGATGTGACCATCAGCAAGTAAAAACTGTGCAGCAATAGCCTAAACCAGCCTAATATTCGGCAAGGGGATAAGCTTCGTGATTAATTGACAAAGCTCGACCTGACGCATATCATACCTGTTGTTGAATAGTTGTTCAATTACCCGATTTGACGGTGCGGAGGTCATTTTCCGGCAAACCATGAAACTTTATAATACACTTACCCGACAAAAAGAAGATTTAGTTCCGCTTGAAGCTGGACATTTCAAAATATATAGTTGTGGTCCCACAGTTTATCGGTTTATTCATATCGGCAACCTGCGTACCTTTACGATGGCGGACTGGCTGAAACGCGCCCTCATAATGGAGAGCTATAAAGTTACCCATGTAAAGAATATTACCGATGTAGGGCATATGCGTGTCGAAATGCTAGATCGGGGTGAGGATAAGCTGATTGCACAAGCACGCAAGGAAGGCAAATCCAGCGCCCAGATTGCCGCTTTTTACACCGAAGCGTTTATGCAGGATGAACGCAAGCTGAATATCATCCCCGCCGATATTTTCCCCCGCGCCACCCAACATGTGCCGGAAATGCTTGAAATTGTGCAAGGTCTGGTAAACCGCGGCTATGCCTATGAAGTGGACGGGAATGTCTTTTTTGACATCAAGAGTTATCATTCCTACGGCAAACTGAGCGGTAACTTGTTGGAAGGATTGCTAGAAGGCGCAAAGGATTTAACCGATAAGTTGCGCCGCAACCCAGAGGATTTCCCGCTCTGGAAGAAAGCCGAACCGGGTCGTGAGATGGCATGGGATAGCCCATGGGGGCAAGGCTTCCCCGGTTGGCATATCGAATGTAGCGCAATGGCAATGCGTTACTTGGGAAAACGCTTCGACATCCATACTGGAGGAGTGGATAATATCTTCCCACATCATGAGGACGAGTTGGCGCAAAGCGAGGCTTTCACTGGAGCTACCTTCGTGAATTATTGGGCGCATTCGCAACACCTACTCGCAGACGGGCAGAAAATGGCTAAATCCACCGGCAACTCTTACACCCTGTCTGAAATTGAGGCGCGTGGTTTTGAACCGTTGGCGTTGCGCTACTTTTTCACCACCGCGCATTACCGCGCCCGCATTAACTTTACTTTTTCCGCCTTGCGAGCCGCCCAAACCTCTTTAAATCGCTTGCGTGGGCTTGCCGTTCGCCTTGCGGAACAAGCAGAGGGGTTAAGCAACCACGAAGCGGGAAACAATTGGAACGAGGCTTTCCGCGCCACATTAAGAAACGACCTGAATATGCCACGCGCTATGGCGGTGGTATGGCAAATGTTGCGCGATTCGAGTCTTAGTTCTGCCAACCGCTTAGGGCTGTTACTGGAATGGGACAAAACGCTGGGCTTTGGGCTGGCACAATATTTAAAGAGCGGTATTTGGAAAGAGCAATTTAATAGGGCGTTAAGCCTGTCCAATCTTGAACCCACATTAGCGAATCTAGTAAAAGAGCGCGAAACTTTGCGGCAAGCGCATGATTATAAACGCGCCGACTCCATTCGTAATCACCTCAAAGAAGCGGGCTACACTTTAGGGGATATTCCGAAGGGAACTTTGGTTTTTCCTCGTCGCGCCGAAGAGGACTTTAAAACTATCAGCCGCGCTGGTGATGCGCCGGATTATGGCAATCAGCTTGACCTGTACGAGTTCTCAATTAACCTGATTTCGCATAACAGCCGGGCAGACCTTGAGCGTTGCATCAATAGTATTGTAAACCACAGCTATGGGCGCAACCTCGAATTGGTGATTCTCGATAATGGCTCTACCGATGACACCCTTGAATATCTCCGTAAACTCGCGGCAGATACGAAAAGCATCCATGAGTGCGACCTAGCAGTACAAGTTATTTTTGCCGACCACAATCTCGGCTTTGCCACCGGGCGCAATGCTACATTTAAAGCCAGTCGTGGACATTTCATATTGATGCTGGATACCTCAATCGAACTTAATGGGGATATTTGGACTGAGCTTGAGAAAACGCTTTCTATTGATGAGGTGGGCGCAGTGGGACCATTCGGTCTGGTAACTTGCGATTTGCGCGAATTTATGGAAGAAGAAGGCGAAGTGGACGCGATTGAAGGCTATTTGTTGGCATTCCGCCGTGAATGTCTGCCAGAAATCGGCTTGATTGATGGAAAGTTTCGTTTTTACCGAATGATGGACGTTTACATGAGTTTCTTTTTCAAGGCAGCAGGCTATCGCGTGGTAACAACGCCACAAGTTAAAGCCAGAGTCATTAAACACCCTCATCTGGAATGGTATAGCCTGACCGCCGAAGAACAGCAAACCCGCAGCAAGAAAAATTATGATTTGTTCCGGGCGCGTTGGCATCACGGCGAAAGTTTATTGGTACACAATTTCAAGGTTGGGAGTCGCTGGTTTGGGCATGACCACGCCGGGCATGTGGGGGGAGAGCATTATCATACCTCCGAAGAATTACCGCCGCCGGGCGTGCCTCATCATCACCGCCATCAGCATTGGGCTGAACACGACCACGACCACCCGCATTATCACAACGCGATGAACCCGGTTTGATTTACCCTGTCGCACCGCGAGAAAGGATTTCTGTTCAAATGTCACGGCATTTTCCCGATTTAACCGAACTTGCCACTTTTTTTGAAAAACGCGGCTTGCGATGGACGGTTCAGCGACAGCTTATATTAGATACGGTGCAGCGCCATTCCGGGCATCTCTCGGTGGAAGAAATTTACGCAGAGGTTGCCAGAGCTTTTCCCTCGGTCAACCGCTCTACCGTTTACCGTACTCTCGAATTACTCAGCGAAATAGGGATAATAGTGGAAATACATGGGCGGGACAACCTGCGCCGTTACGAAATTGTTTCGGCAAGTCCACATTATCACGCCCTATGTGAAAGTTGCGGAAGCGAAATAGAGTTAGAGAACGGCATGGTTAAGAAACTTATACATCAAGTTTGGGAACAATATAAAGTCAAACTAAATATCGGGCATTTCGTAGGGATGGGAATTTGCCCACATTGCCAAGAATTAGTTGGTTTGCCAACAGCCTAAAGTGAGAAATTGCTACCAGCTAAATAAACCGTACTTTTCTCGCCCTGCTGAACCGTAACCGTACCGCCGCCATACACTTGCCAGCGATTCGGTGCTTCTGAAAGCATACCCGTGACTTCATCAATACCGAGCAAAGTAGTCTGAGGAATTAGTTGAGCAAGGCTTTGAGTCCACTCGCGCCGAAAATTGTTGTAATGTGGCAGCACGCAACAGCCCTTCACCAGCCCAAGCCCATTTACAACCTGCTTTTTGGAATAGTCATACCAATACTCGCATAGCGTCATCGCTCCGGCGCTACTGCCCGCTATTACCGCGCCCTTTCGATAAGCCTCAACACAGGCTTGCCAGCACAAGCTATCCATTAGCGTGTCATTCAGATAGCCCGTGAAGCCGCCTAGTAGGTAAATCAGACGCGCTTGAGCCAGTTGTTGCGCCAGCGCAGGGTCATTAGCAGAGCTTTTATCTATAACCGGGAGGCTTTCGACCTGCTTTGCGCCAAGTTTGCGAAACCAATTAACGCCGTTTTGTCCGGCACGCCGATGATTATTATCAGGGGCAGCAGCAGCAGGAATAATCGCTACCGTAGCATCGAATCCACCCGCCAATGCAAGGGCGCGTTTGTCCGGCTCTGCCATTTTGCCGCCGAATTCTGCGCCCCCTTCTAACAATATATAACCGCTCATATAAGATTCCCTATGTAGCGAAATTGCTCAGGATTTAACCGAATAGTTAATTGCGCCGAACTCGTGAAGTTGCGGATGTATCAGATTGGCTTTAATCAGCAAATCTCTATCCCCTAGAATTTGCTCTGGAGTACCATCCGCCAAAATGCGCCGCTCTTCCCCTATAACCACTACCCGGTTAGAGATAATCGGCACAATCTCAAGCTCGTGCGTGGTAGTAATTATAGTCTTGCCGGATTGACCCAACCGGGTTATCAAATTTACCAACACCCACTTGGTGCGAGGGTCAAGCGAGGCAGTCGGCTCATCCAATAAAATAATGTCGGGTTGCAAGGATAGCACCGAAGCAATCGCCGCTCTTTTTTTCTCCCCACCGGAGAGTTCAAAAGGAGCGCGTTTCGCTAGATGATTAATCTCCATTTGCTCCATTGCTTGTTCGCAACGACTACGCACTTCGTCTTTAGACAAACCTAACTGGAGCGGACCAAAAGCCACATCATCAAAAACTGTCGCGCTGAATAGCTGGATGTCAGGGTCTTGAAAAACCAAGCCCACCTCACGATGAAATTTGAATGATTCTTCACCCGCCGCTACCGCCGCCACATCCTGCCCAAGCACCCGCATAGTACCTCTGGAAGGAGCGACAATTCCATCAAGCATTTTTAGCAGGGTAGATTTGCCGCTACCGTTCGCGCCTAGCAAAACTACCTGCTCGCCCCGATGTATATCAAGGTCAATTCCGCTTAACGCTTCTTGCCGCCCATTATATAGATAACGCACGTCACGCAAATGGAATACAGGCTCTAAATCTTTATTTATATACATTTTCAGCTTTCCGTAATTATTTAACAAGTTGTCCTAACGTCAGAGCAACTGCTGCAATTATAACGGTAACAGCCAAAGCAAGCCAATCCCCGCCCTTCATCCGGTAGGAATTATAGGAACGCACCTGTCCACTAAAGCCTCGCGCCAGCATCGCCGTATAAACCTCGTTGCTCATTTTGAAAGAACGGTGCATCAAGCCTCCCATCGAGGCTGTAATCCAACCACGCTGTTCTCCACCGCTGGTACGCCCTACCGTGCGACTCTTACGCGCTTCAAACAGCCCAGTAGCCGAACGCAAGAAAAGGAAGATATAGCGATAGGTCATAGATAGAAGCAAGATAAATATTGACGGCGCTTTAAGGGCTTGCAAGCTTTTCAGCACATCCGCCCAAGGCGTAACCAGCACCAGCAACACCGCTAGAGAAACACTTACCCCCACCCGCGCCACAAAAATAACCGCGCTGATTAGCCCCGGTATCGAGAAAACCAAAAAACGGTCGCCCGGAATAAAGAACAGCGAGGGTATTACCACGATTCCGGCGAATAGCGGAATACCAACCCAGACTCTCTTTACAAAAAAATCGAAGGGAACTTGACTAGCGCGAGCCGCCACCAAAGTAACGGTGTAGAGCAAAGCTAAAGCCAGAATTGAGCCAGTGATACTAGAAGCCAATACCAACGCCAAAAACATTATCAGCTTGGCGCGGGGGTCAACTTTCTGCAACCAGCCATCCTTGCGAGCGTGTTCCTCGGTAAACACCGCACGTTGGATAGACTCGGCGATACCCGCCACGGTTTTCTCAAGCCAACTCGGTTTTTCCTTTTTGGCAGGGGCTTTGACAACCGGATGACTCAAAACACTTCTTTCTTCAGTAGTTGCTGTCATCGGTTTGGAGCCTCTCCGGGTTTATTTATAACCCCTATGGTTTCTTCAACCGTACCGCGTTTCTTGAGAAGCATCGCCAGCCCGAACATCAAGCCACCCAACAACAAGATTCCCACTATTCCGGCGATTTCGTAACCGATAGCCTGTTGCCATAGCTGCGAGTTTTCTCCATCAAAAGGCGGGAAGGGCAGCTTGTAATCTGCCAGCGGGGCTTTGAAAAAATCAGAGAAGTCTTTAAGACCCTGCGGCACATAGCCAAAGGCTTTATCCACATCTTCGACGCTACCTTCGCCATAGGCAAAACCGGGCGCAATCAAGCCGATTGGAGCCAAAACTGCAAGGGCAGTAAAGTATGCGCCTACCTTCTTCATACTGCGCGGTAATACAAACCATGCCAGCGGCACCAACACCGCACAGATAATTCCTACTATTAATAGCATCACCGCTACGTCCGCCCAATTGACCTGCGACCAATCGGTGCCGAAGAGCTTGCCGAAATCCCAGTTTCCGGCAATTAACCCGGCAAACACTATAATCGCCAGCCCAACTACTCCGCCGATTACTGCAACGGGCAAGAAAGGTTGTTTGCCTGTTGTACCATCGCTTATGTCTGCGCCGGCTATGATTTTTCGCAAAGAGGTAAGATATACCGGATAATTTTTCTGGAGATATGCCACGCCCAACGCTGTTACCAGCCCTTCTACAATCGAAGCCGCAAAAATATGCGCTATCAGCATGGTTGGTATCGCTGCTTCAAGCCCGTAAGGACTGTACAGGGGGCGACCATTTTCAGTGAACAATAGCGGCTGAATTCCTAGCTCAATTCCTACCGCCAAACCGGATAAGGTAATGCCAATGTATGCGCCTATACCCGCCGCCCATACCCGCCGAACCGACAAAACAGGTGAGCGTCCAGCAAGCAAGCGATAGCTGAAGTATCCGGCGAAAGGAAGCAGCACTCCCATATTCAAACAATTGATGAAAATCGCCAGAATGCCGCCATCTCCAAAGAAAAGTGCCTGCAATATCAGTGCCATGCTGATTCCCAACGCAGCCGCCCATGGGCCTAACACTACAGCAATTAATGTGCCGCCTACTGCATGCGCCGTAGTACCACCCGGCACCGGTATATTAAACATCATTATCGTAAAGGCAAAAGCCGAAAATATCGCCAGCAAAGGCACAGTTCGCTGATTTAGTACATTGCGAACTTTCTGAACTGCAATCCCCCACACCGGAACAGTAACTACCGCTGCGCCCAGCGAAACAACCGGACTCAGATAGCCATCTGGTATGTGCATTTATTGTATCTCCTCGTTTTTAATAATATTCGTTACGGCAAACGTTTGCATTTAGTAATAGTTGTAACAGATTATAGCAACTTTTTCAATAGAACTGTTTGTATAATATCTGTTTAATCTAGATTTGGGGGGAAGAATTAGAGGATAATTAATTTACAAAGCTGCTACTCATCAGAACGATGTTTTGTTACCAACCATGCTAGGTACACCGCACCCGCTACAAACAGCAAGCCATACAACAAGATTACCATTGGACCATCTGTCTGAAAGTCGAGAAAAATGACTAGTGCCACCCCTGCCAGAATCACTATTTCTACCAGCCGGGCAAATTTTTTTTTCGGTTCAGGTTCTTTCATAGGTTTGCATTTTAACAGACCATGAGTGTTATAGCGACTCAAATACTTTGTGGGATATAATATTTATATTATGTAAACTTGGGTTTTTGCTATTCAGGTTGAGCGCACGACCAAAAAATGCTATCCTTCCGCCTTGTAGCAATTTAATTTAATTTAGCTTAGCAGCAGGGGTGTAAGTGTGAGCGATATTTTCAAAATCCAGCATGACGGGATTGAAGGCTATAACTTCGTGATTTTCATTCCGGTGCAATTTGGTAATGTTGATGGGATGGGGCATCTCAACAATGTTTCTTATTTCACCTTTCTTGAAACGGCGCGTATTGAATACTTTATACATGTGATGGAAATTAAAGAGCAATCGCCTGCACTTCAGGATATGCCCTTTATCCTTGCAGCGCAAAGCATCAACTACCGCTTACCGGCTTTCTATCGGGAAATGCTGATGGTGGGCTTACGCACCAGTTGGGTACGGCGCAGCAGTTTCGGGTTTGATTTCCAAATGGTTGATGTTGCCTCTAAACGATTGGTGGCGGAAGGCAACGGCACGCACGTAACTTTTGATTACCGAGCAAACCGCACTATTCCAGTCCCAGATGAATGGGTCGCACGCTTTGAAGCCTACGAAGGACGCAGTTTACGACAGCCGCAATGAGGGTTATATCCTTCAGTTTTTCAAGCATGAGCGATATATTTGCTTCGTGATGGATATATTTCCCTCACGAGCGATAATTGAGCGATAAAAGAAGACTATTTTGGAGCGCGAATTTCTCAGTGAATTGATAAGGCGCGGTGAGAGCCAAACCACCGAGTTCAAAATCGCGGCGCCTCGCCTCCCCGAACTGGCAGAGCGTATTTGCGGTTTGGCAAACGGGCAGGGTGGTTACTTAGTCATCGGGGTGGAAGATGGTACATGGCGGGTGGAAGGGGTTAAAAACCCGGCGCAAGCAATAGATTTACTGCTCAAAGCCGCTCGTAGTTGCAAGCCAATCCTTAAGTTTGAGCCTGCCACCCCGGAAGTAGTGGAACTAGAAGGCAAGGCATTAATAGTTGCCACTATCTCCCCATATCGTGGACAGCTTTTTCAAGCAGGGGGGATTTTCTGGATTAGGCGCGGCACCTACACCATCCCGCTCGACTTGCATGAAATAGGCGAATATCTAGGCAGTGCAGGGGCGCTGGATTGGGAAACGCGCCCCGCCGACCTTGCCAGCCTTGATGACCTTGATTTGGAACTGGTACAGAGCTTTCTAAGTCAGCGAGTCGGAAGACGCACCCGCGAGAGCCGAATTATCGATATTGAGAGCTTCTTGCTCAAAAGTCGCTGCGTGGCACTTGTGGAAGGCGCTTTGCGCCCTACCCATGCGGGTTTATTGCTGTTCGGCAAAGAACCTCAAGAGTTTTTACCACAAACAGAGGTAGTTTGCGTGCTGTATCCTGATACGCTAGGACTGGAACGCTACCAAGACCGTCAGAACCTTAAGGGGGCGCTTGCTCATCAAATTGATCAGGCAGAGCAATTCTTCCTACGCAACACCCGCCAAGCCGCTATAATAGAAGGATTCCACCGCAAAGACCGTTTTGAATATCCTATGGAAGCCCTACGCGAAGCGGTGGTGAATGCAGTAGTACATCGTGATTATTCGCTCAAAAGCGAGAAAGTGCGCGTCTTTTATTATCCCGACCACATTGAGATACATAGCCCCGGCTTGCTAATGCCCGGCATAACATTGGAAGATTTGCAGCAGGGGCGCGAACGCTCCAAACCACGCAACCCACTGTTGGCAAACCTGCTTTCCGAATTTCCGGGCGGCTATATGGAATATCTTGGTACGGGCATCAGCTTTATGATTAACAGCATGCGCCAGCAAGGTAGCCCCGCCCCAGAGTTCAAGCTACAAAACGAGTTTATTGTAACCTTTCGTAAAGCCATTGCCGCAACACCGAAAGAAACAGAAGCGCATACTATACCAAAAGAAAATCTAACGCTAGAAGAAAGGCTGAAAAAAGCACTGGAATACGTTCACGCTCATGGTTCAATCACCAATAGAGAATACCGCAAACTCACAGGCGTATCCGAGGCAACTGCCCTGCGCGATTTTGAAATATTGGTAGCACAAGGCAGCTTGAAAATAGAGGGTAGTAAAAAAGGCAGACGTTATACCCTGAATTAATCCTCCAGTGGGAATAATGAGCTTACCAGCCATGCCAGTACCAGCGCATCATACGCCCCGGTGGTTACAAAGTCGCGGTTCTGGCGATACTGCCATAGGGCGTAACCATCCATCAGTAGGTAGGCAATTGACATAGGCATTGCCAAAATCGCCAGAAAATTCTGCTCATCCTTCAAACGTGCCGCCACCATCATAGAAGCGGTCAGACTGAACTTGGTAAGGTTACTTGAAGCATAGCCGGAGAAACCGGGCATACGCCGAAAAGTCGCTTCACTGGCAAGGAAGTATGGCAAGGCGCACGCCGTCAGTACCGACATGGTGCGAGCGCGTTTCCCGTTCAGTGCAAAGCTGAACCATGAGCGGCGACTAAAGCGACCAAGAGTAGCATAGCTATAAGCCCACAATGCCAGCGGTAGCCCCACCCAATTGAGCAATTTAGTGCGTGCAGAACCGTTTACTCCGGCGCTAATATCGGACAGGTTCAGTTTGCCACGCCGTACCACTGCTAACCCCGTCCAACTAAGCAACCCACTCAGTACAAAGAAAGATGCAAGATAGTCGCCCAGTACCAGCGATACCAGATGAGGCTTTTTGAGCTTGTGCAGCAGCAGCACACTGGCAAAAGGAGCTACGCCAAGCACACCCATTGCCGCAAGGTTGTTTTTGAAAGTCAGTTGAGGAGATTTAGCGGGTGCCGCTTTCAAGCCCCACATGCGCGTCAGCAAAGCCGAAAAAGGCAGATAAGAAGCGATAGAGGCTACCAAACCTGCGCTCGTCCAGCGCAATCTACTCACCATCGCTTTATTATCGCCGGATGGCAGCCCGAAAGTATGCCCTAGCCATTCCCTAATTTCCTGAGCAGTTTGGGGCGCAAGCATAATGGAAATATGGTCGAGACGAGGTAAAACTTTGTGGACGCGGGCAGTACCATTTTCAAATGCGCCAAATAGAGTCGATTGCGGTTCCGGCAAACCAGTTGCCGCATCGTAAAGTTGCTTTGCGCTGGAAAGACAGATTGGAATATCACGTTCGCCTACCAACATCAACATGTTTTTGGGATTCTCAGGAGTAGCCGGTTGCCGACCCGCTACCGACACAGGAATCGCTACCGCTAGTTCGGGCTTAGTTACTGCAAAATTCAGAATTGCGCCACTACCCATCGAGTGTCCCAACACCCCTACCGGAGCTTGAGGAAACTTTTCGCGCACATAGCGATATAGTCGCTCTAATTGTGCCACATTGCCCCCCACTACATTGGAGAAATCTTGAACCGGAGTAGCGAAAGAGGCATTACTAGCACCGTGTCCCGGCAAATCGGGCATAAAAACCCGCAAACCCATACGAGCAATTTCCGAACCGATGAGTTGCATATACTCTTTATTGGAAATGACCCCATGCACCGCCAGCAGAATGGGAGAATCGAGCTGAGCCGTTTTTGATTCGAGAACAAGCACCGGAACAGGCGTTTCACTCGCGCTGCCCGGTATTGAAAGATAGCGACGTTTCAAGCCCTTCTCACTACGCCGAATACCCTCATACGCTGCTGCCAGCGTTACCACTGAACCACCAAGCGTTACTGTCCATCGCTTCCATCCTTTATCCATCTTTGCATTTGCCTTTTCATTGTGGATTATTGCTCGTTACAAATCCGATTAAAATAATTGTAACAAGGAAGATTCAGGCTGTAGGTGACAAAAGTTACTTCATGAAAAAAATAAAGGCTACTGCTGCTCATCAGTAGCCTTCTGATTTATTAGGAGGAGTTTAAGAGAAGATTTAACTTGTAAGCTTATTACTTACATTATCATTCTAAGGCTCTTGCTGATAATCAGGTATGCAGTTCATCACAAAAGAAATGTGATTCACATCACACTTTCGCTAAATTGTTCATCTATAATGCTGCTACCTTCGCTCCAGCATACAATTCATTTGCTCGTTGTAATTCTCCACGTCAAATCATTACAGTACCCTGAACCAGCCAAGCCTAACCGCTTGATAGAACAAGGTTATTTGCCGCCATCCCAGTTTTAATCAAAGACTCGCCTGACTATCCGAAGGTGCAAGTTCTTTAGCGCAATTGGCAACTAGATACCAATATTTACCGCCGGGGGCGTATTTACTAAAATCAGCAGGCTTTTCAGGTTTTGTATTACTGTAAGGTAAGCCAGAACTGTTATTTCTGTTTGCTGAAAAACGTTGGTTCGCGCCAGAATTATAACAGTTCAGTTCGACCAAACGTGTAATATAAGCTGGAATATTTTCAACTCTCTCATTTCCACGCACCGTTTGAATCAGTTCTTCAATTTCTTTTGCGCTACGCTTGTTTTGCAATGCTATCTTGGCAAGTTTTTTAGCGCTGTGAATAGTAATTCCACATTGAAACAATAGCGAACAAATCTCTCGTTGAACTTGATTCTCCGAATCAGAGCTAATTTCTGATAAGCTTTCGACTTTTGTTTCGGTAACTTTTAACGCAACAACGGTTGTTGTTGTATTTAATTCATGTGAATTAGATTCATGTATATTGGATGCAGAATCTTGCAGACTATCATGTGTTTTTTTCTGCATAGCCCCTTCGCAAGATTTAACATAGGTTTGGGCAGTTTTAGACTTAGCCGCACGTCTTTGCAAGCGGTAGATATTGGTCTGACCTTCCTTAGCACGGCTCTCAACGCTGATAAGGGCGGCAGTTTCAAGTTCTTTAATCAGGTCAATAACACGGCGTGGTTGTAAACCCATTTCTTCGGCTAGGCGGCGATGGCTCGCCCAGCAGCTAACGGATTGGCGGGCAAAACTGAGCATTACCATATACAGCTTTAGCGCAGCAGGGCTGATGTCGGCTTTCAATACATCAAGCGGTACTTGTACGAATTGTTCAGATTCGGGCAGTGAATATGAAAACTGCTCACTATGGGTACTTGAAAATTGGGTAGAAGGCATAGTAAAATCTCCTTAGAATATAAGGTTAGAACATACGCACCTAGAGCAAGACGAGTTAGCCGCTCAATATCTCTCAGGAATGCGCAAACATATTGAATTATTTAATCGAGTTATGTGACAGCATAGCCCGATTTTTTTTAACCAATTAGTCGGCTATTTTTAAGTGCCGAATATTTTTTACTCCTGCGATACTTACTTAATAAGTACTCAATGCCAGAATAGTAATGTGTGAATAACGAAACTATGCAACGAAACTATAAAGTGATAGACGTGCTATCCCTAGTTTTGAGTCGCATGATACAACATATCTTTTTTTATTACTGGGAAATTATTGAGAGAAATAGGAGTAAAATGGGAATATTTATAACGGATTTGAACTTAAATACTATAATGCATGTGATAGATAACCCCGACTCAAGTCATAAAAATATGAATCACTGTGAAGGATAACCCCGACTCAAGTCATAATTTCTGGTCATAATTCTTACCGGAGAGCCATTCTTCCAGCCGTTTTCTGAAAGCGTTAGATAACTCTACTTGATTTGTCTCAAGCTTTGACAGGTAGCTTTGCGTAACACCAAGCTCCCGCGCGGCTTGTGCTTGCGATAATTTTCTATCCTTACGAGTTTTTCTTACTATTTCTGCCATCCCCCCGCCATCGTTAAATGCCTGATCGAGACCCGCGTTTTCATCCCCATGCCGTTTCAAGAAGCGATAAGTATCCCGGATAGCTTGCGGTGGTATTATTAATATAGTAGCTTCTTGCCATATTTCTGCCCAGCCACGTTGCTCGACTATCTGTTCTTCCCACTTTTCGTATTCCCACCCGGCTATTACTCCGTCTTCCTTAAGCGTTTCCAACGCCTTTTCCAGCCGTTCTCTGGTTTTAGCAGGATACCGGATATTTAATTCTTCACCTACGGCTTCTAAAAGCGCTTGCACTTGGTAAGGTTTATTATAGTCGCCCAACCGCGCCCGAACTCGCCATTGCCAGCTAAAATAGCGGGCGAGTCTCTTTTCCCACTTTTGGCGATATGGGTCATATTGTACTGCTTTGGCAGAAAGCAACGCGGTTTGGCGACCGGGACCGAACAAAAAGCGGGCGAACAAAATACCAGGTCTAAATGCAAAGCGTTGCACATCCATATGACCATCGAGTCGCGTTTGTCCCATACGATCGGTAATCACAAAGGCGCGGCTCTGTACTGCCTGTTTGGAACTCCGGTTCATTTTTTTCTTTTTGCCGGTTTCCTCATTTACTTCAACTTCACCCATATTCAGCCACAGGTTTTGAATATGAGCAAGGGCTTTAAGCATATCGGTGCGCTGCTCCGGTTCATAACCACCGCGCCTGCCTCCTCCCCCCCGTTTTGGTTTTAATCCTCGCATTTGCAGAAAATCATCTACACTTGCGACTGCATAATTATCTGCCGAGTTAGCTTGCTGTAGCCAGACATGGCTTAACATATCCAGAGTATCGGCATCAAGGTCACTCAATTCTTCGCGTTGCTTCCACATCAAAGCAGACCATTTTTCAACTTCTTCTGGTGGCATCAAAGGTTGCTCATCCAGCATGGCGGGTTTTAACTGCGCCTGTCCTTTAGCTTCGCCTTCTTGCAAAACGGCGGTGGGCCAAGGAGTATTATCAAGTTGCATGAAGGTATTTTTTGCCAGCGCATCCCGGATTGCTTCGTAAGGCGAAATGCCCGGTACAGTTATATTATTACGGGCTAGTTTTTCTGCCAGCAATGCTATATCTTTTTCCAGTCCGGGAACATCGCGAGTAAGATTCGCCAGAATTGGCAAGATTGCTTCAATTAATTCAGCCGCGCTTTCTTGGTCAGAAGAGTAGTGAATTAATTGTTCGATCTGTTTAACGCCACCCGAACCTTGTACCACTTCCAGCACAAATGGAACTAAACCCGCCATTCTTTTTGGCAAATCTGGTTCTTCTTTTCTGAGTCGCTCAAAACGAGTCAGAAGTGTTTCAAATGACTCGCTTATGTCTTCCTTCTCACGTTTGGTTTTGGGCATAAGGGGAAATCCTAATCACCGCTATCCTGAATTTGTTTCACGGTGAACATAATATCTTTGGCTGCATCCACAATTCGCCTACGTTCAAAATCGTTTAAGCGTGGCATCGCAATTTGCCAGCGAGCTAAGGTTGCCAATATCAGGTTAAGATCGCGACCTATCTTGCGGCTGTTTAATTCCCGCTCGCTTGGTTTGGGAGGGTGTTGTACGTCCAGACGTACAGGCTTTTCATTCGTATCCTCAGAAGTCCCACTGTCTTCATCAAATCCGGTGCGTACTGCTTGGACGATAGTACGGATTTCTTCTTTACTCAGCTTACCCATTAGCAGCGCTTCAATCAACAAACGCCTTTCTTCAGGGTCGTTTAACTGTGCAATGCGCCGGGCAGCGGTTACGGCATCCGGTTTTTGCTCTACCAGTTTTTGTACATCTTCAGGCGCTTCCAATAAACGCAATCGTCCGGCTACATAATCTTTGTTCTTGCCGATTCGGTTTGCAAGTTCGCGAATAGTTAGGCTACCAAAGTTCATAAATGAGCGAAAGGCACGCGCCTCTTCCATTGGGTTTAAGTCTTGCCTTTGGATATTTTCAGCCAACCCGATTTCCATCATTTCGGGGTCGCTATAGTTGGCTACGTCACATGGCACTTCTTTTAGATTAGCCAACCGTGCCGCTCGAAGCCGTCGCTCACCGTAGGTAAGCTGGAAATATCCTTCTTTTAATGGATGGGGGCGTACTCTGAGACGAGTGGTAAAACCTTGCGCTTTTATGGTTTCCGCCAGTTCATCAATTCCGTCGAAGTTGCGACGTGCCTGAAATGGGCTGGCTTCGATTCGTTCTACCGGAACATTTTGACTGAACACGGGGCGGCTGGCTATACCGGGACTGATAACGCCTACTACTAGCTCGAAATCTTCGTCCGAAGCGGAACTGGGTGAAGTTTCACGGTTTCGCAAAAAGCTTTTGGGCTTGCTTGCCATCTGGCTTATACCTCGCTTTGTCCGCTGTCGTCAATCAGTGCTTCCTCGACCGCATCTGGACCATACACTAATTCCCGCGCCACATTGCGGTAGGCAATTGCACCTTTATCACGGGGTTTGTAACTTAGGATAGAGCGGCGCAACGCTTGCGATTCCGCAAACTGAACTGAACGCTCAATAATAGTTTTAAACACCGGAACCTGCTTTCCGAATTCTTCGCGGGTGAAATCTATAACTTCGCGATGTAATTTTGAGCGGGTGGTTTTGGTTAGAAGAATACCGGCTACCCTCAGTTCTGGGTTAAGCTCGGAGCGGCGTATAATATCAATTTGTTTGAGCATCATAGCTACTGCTTCAGCGGAAAGAGGTTCCGACTCGTGCGGAATAATTACTTCTTGAGCCGCCACTAGAGCATTTTTGACCAATACTCCCAAAGAGGGGAGGGTATCAATCATAATAAAATCATAGCTTTCACGAACCGGACGCAGTAATTTTTGAAGAATGAAAACCCCTTGCGAATTAATTAAAAGTTCGTCTGCAATACCGGCTAATCGAATATTGCTTGGCACAATATCCAACCCAGCAGGTGATTTTATTATTGTATTAACCAGTACGGAATCGTAGGTTGCCAGATAATGCTTTATAGCGGTATCAAGACCATTTTTTATATTGCTGGCTTCCACACCCGCGCTGAGTGTTAGATTTCCTTGAGGGTCACAATCCACCAGCAACACTTTGTAGCCCATCTCAGTCAAAGCCGCGCCAAGATTCAAGGTAGTGGTGGTTTTGCCGGTTCCGCCTTTTGGGGCAGCAACCGCTATAACACGCGCAGAACCCATTTTATCTCCAGAAAACACACTTATTTTAAAAATTTAGCTCAAAATACCACCTAATCATAACACATTTTCGCATATATGAGAACATCAAATCTACTGATTTATATTGTACGTCTGGACGTACAAGTTAAAAAAAGACATATCCCCTAAAATATTAGTTTTAATATTTGCAGGGTTTACAGATTATAATTAGTATGGTTAAATTGGTTTGAGAATACTATAGCTTGAACCTCTGAATTTTTTGGGTCTATTTCTCCGGGTCATTACTGAAATTAGGGTTGACTATGTATGTGCTATCAGGCATTTTATTTGCACAATGAAATTATTTTACCCTAACGGAAATATAAAATAAGGATAAAAAGTGCAAATAAATTTTGGTGATATTCTCAGGAGGAGAAATAAATGGTCGCTTATTTGATTGATTACAAAGTTGAGTGGAGAGGTTGTTCCAATTTCTGGAGTGGTCGTGATGGCAATAAACTTGTAGCTATTGTTGACCATATTATGCAAGGTACAATGGAATCAACCGACAGTTGGTTTAAAAATCGGCGCAGTGATGCCAGTAGTCACTTCGGGGTAGCTCTGGACGGGCGCATCTGGCAATGGGTAAAAGAAGAAGATGCTGCATGGGGCAATGGTATTCCCGGAAGCCCGGATACATCAATACCTTGGATTGCCGATTGTACCACGAAAAATATTAACTATAATAATGTTACCATCTCGATTGAACATGAGGGCTTCAGCGGCAAAGCCATGCCGGATGCTCAGTATTATGCCTCGCTCTGGTTGCACCGTTACCTATGCAGTAAATACAATATACAGTCCACTCGCCAATATATTATTGGTCATTACCAAATAGATAAAATCAATCGAGCGGGTTGCCCCGGTAACACTTTCCCATGGAATAAGCTAATGAATGATTTGGCAGGCTCGATACCTCTAGTCTCAACACCAGTGGTTATTACTCCCGTTAATACGCCTCCAGCCACTCCTGCCGACACCACTCCGGTAATAACGCCTCCAACCACTCCTACTGATACCCCTCCAGTGACACCGCCTCCAACCATTCCTACTGATACCCCTTCGGTAATAGCGCCTCCAACCACTCCTACCGATACCCCCCCAGTAACACCGCCTCCAACCACTCCACCTGCTGGGGTTGATTATAGCCGCTGGATAGAAGGCGTGACGGGTGTGGTTTATGAAAAAAGCGGTCCGCATACGGTACTGTACAACAACACCTATATAAGGCTACGCCCCTCGATTTCTTCTTATGACGGCACATTGTTGCGTACTCTTTCGCGTGGCGCTACGCTGAATTTTGTTGCTTATACCGACCTAGGACCGGTCTATCAAAATAGCTCGCGCTGGTATCTGATTTCTGATAATAATGGCGGTGGTTGGGTAAACTCCCGAATGGTGAGTTAATTCAGGTAAAATAGGTCGAAATATATATTGACAAGCGTGATAGAGTCGGATTATACTCTCGGTTAAGCATCTGCTATCGGTCTTGTATTATCGTTTCCAAATCGGGTCCTCTTTTCGCAGTACCGGGTCCTCTCTTAAACGGGTCTTCATTGTTTTATTAAATAAATTTCGGGTCAGGCTCTTTCCATTTCTTTTTAACCATCGAAGGTTTGTTGGTTGGTTTAGTGCATTTTGCGCTTTTCTCTACCACATGTTTTATACCTCACATGGTTATATTTTAATTGAGTCTGTCCGATTCAGGGTGGGGTTTGCTATGCAAGCGGTAAAGATAGTAATGGGCTGCTTAATTTTCATGTTGGGAGTAATTGCATCCCTATGTGGACTTTACATAATCTTAAGGAAAGAATATCAAGAAGCTGTTCGTACCCTTTCCTCACAAAGCCCCAAACTGGCGATTAAATCGCCGATGGAAGAATTGGTCAAGCCACTTGCCGATACATCGGTGCAACTAATGGAAACACTCAATAAGCTTATCCAAACTGCGGTTGGGGTAGGTGCATTTTTGTGTTTACTTGGTTCCGGTCTGTGCATACTGGGTTACTGGATGATTTCAAATTAGGTGTAACAATATGGCATCTCCGGATAATAAAGAGCAAAAGAGCGAAATGGATATAGCCGGTTGGCTGGAAAGCTATTACCGGGCGGTTGAAGGAACTGGCGCGAGTGGCAATCAACAAACTGGCGCGAGCTACGAACTATTTGCCTTCAATCTGAACCCAGAAGAGAGTGGCGATTTCGTTGCCCAGTTTGATCGCTTGCTGGCTTCGGTTGTCGCTAAACCCGGCTTGTCGTTGGAAGAAATTGCCCGGAATAATCGCCGCGTAGTTTTGCTTGGTCGTCCCGGTAGCGGTAAATCTACTATGCTTCGCGATTTCTGGGTAAAACAGGTACAGCTTGCGAGGGCTACTTCACCCAACCCTGCTCCGCTTCTCCCAATTTATTTGGAGTTGGAAAAAGGCGCTAAACAACAAGATGTTTTCCAGAACTCCTTGCAGTCTGCTTTGGCGCGTGCCGGTTCTGCCGGTGTTCCGGCAAACCTGTTCAAGCAAACTACCCCCTTATTGTTGATTGATAGCCTCGACTTATTGGAACCGGCAGTTGCTCCAGCTTTTATGTATGCGCTTAACCGCTGGTGTCGCGATGAAGCCCCCGATGCAAGAGTAATTATTACTTGCCGCTATCTCAGTTTTGCTTTATACCACCCTTGGTTTCGCGAAGAACAGCAATGGAACTTTTTCGGCGTTATTGGGTTAGCGCTGGAACAAGTTCGCAAAGTGTTGGTTCCACGCCTGAGTGACACGGATGCGAAAACTCTTGAGCAATCCGGGCTGATGTCGCTATTCACCAATCCGGCGTTGTTGCGTTCCACTCTTGAATCGATTCCGGCTTTCGCAAATTTAAGGACGTTGCTTCAATCACTCCTGAACACAATTTTTGACGGGAAAAGCGAATGGGCTTCCGGTTTGTTGCGCTGGCTTGGTTTTGCCGATGGTCATAGCAAAGAGATAGAACCGGAATGGCTGGATAGAATGCTGAACCTCGGCATTTTCGAGAAACACCCGGTTGCTGGTTGGACTCGTTTACTTGAACCATCCCTTAAAATTGCGTTGGGCGCATGGTATAGCCTTGCTGCTAGCCCCGAAACTTTGCCCGCTACCCTTGAAAGAGTTTTGTCTGGACTCGACAAAAACGAAGCCGCCAAGTGGCCCCGTTTGCTTTACAGTCTTACCAAAGCCGATGAACGGCATCATTTGTTCAATGCCATTTTGGGACATAAGCCCGATTCTGAACGCCTCAATATGGCGCTCAACGCGGGTCAATCAGACCCAGACATATTGGAGCGTTTTGGCGAGTATCTTTCCCGTAAAAGCACCGAAGCTCCCGAATTATTGCGCTCTTTTGCTACCATAAACGAAGCTAACTCTTCTCCTCAACGTTTGCGTATTGCCGAAAAAGTGCTTGAATTACTGCTTCAAGACGGGCATGCCGATGATACCTTGCACCTGAATCTTGCCCGTGTTAAGGAACAATTGGGCAAAGGTGAGGAAGCGCTGGATACCTTTATGAAGCTGTCTCGCCACGGTAGCGTACCTGCGCTTGAAGGCGAATTAGGCGCGGTGCGATTGTTATCCAAAGGCGGTTGTACCGAGCAGGCTACCAGTCGCCTAGAGGAAATGCGGCGTAATCTTCAGGAATATCAGGCTGAAATTGACCATCAAACTGCCTTGATTTATCGAGATCAGGGCAATCATGAAGAAGCGTTAGTTTATGCCAAACGCGCCGGATTTAAGGGAAATCGCCCGCAACGCGCCGCTGTTTACCGTCACAATATGGCGCAAATCTTGGCGAAACTTGGCAAAAATGAGCGAGCAGAGCAAGAACTCACTGAGCTTATAACAGAATACCCCGATTTTGCAGAAGCTTATTACGATTTAGGCAAGCTTCAACTGGAACGTGGCGATACTACCAGCGCCCTCAACCACTTCAAACGCGCAGTCGAGTTGAACGGCACTTCCTCGCGTTATCTCTATGAGATGGGTCGGGCATGGTTGGCGGAAGGTCGTTATGAAGAAGCCTTTCAATATTTGCAAGCAGCCGTAGATAAAGAGGATGTTGCGCCGGAATATTTCACCTTGCTAGGTTTGGCTGCATTGAAATTGGGAAAAGCGGCTGAAGCGCGTGAAGCTTGTAGTAAAGGATTGAGCGAGCTTAAATCCGAGATGGGACGGCTTAATCCAGAAACCCTAATCTATTTGGCGGCGGCTGAATACAATCTTGGTAACTATACCGAAGCCTCGTCTGCTTTATTCCGGGCTATCGAGCTTGAACCATCTAACCCCTTGTTGCACCTGATTTCTGGAGTTGTGATGGAAGCGGGTGGCTACGTGCTACCTGCGGCAGAAAGTTATCGCAAAAGCATTAACTTAGCTTTAACTGATGAACATGCACCTGTGGCATATGAGGCAATTCTGCATCTGTCACGCCGTTTACGTCAGGAAGGACAGCATCTTGAGGCTCAGGAAGTGCTGGCAGATGTAAAATCTAGTACGCCTGAAATCTTGCATGAAAAAGGGATGTTGGCATTAGAGCAAAAACGCTACCGTGATGCTGCCGATTACTTTGGGCAAGGGATAGCGCAATTGGATAAAGCTGCTTCGCCTTTATCACTGCTCACCCTATTTTTCCAGCCTCAAGAGCTTGTTTTTGAATTACCTTTCCGGCAAGCACTTGCTTTGCGTGAACAGGGGCAACATTCGCAGGCACAGAAGATGCTACGCGCTTTGCTGTCGGAGAAAGAGAAGAATAATAGTGCGGATTTACCGCAACGCCGCGCTGCAATTCACCACCAGCTTGGTAAGAGTATGCTGGAACAACAGAATTTGAGGGAAGCTTTGCCCTTCTTGAGGGTAGCAGCGGCGGACGTTCCGAATAATGCCGAATATCGTCTCTCGTTGGCGAAGGGCTGGCTTATCGGCGGCGATTTTGAACGCGCTCAGAATGAGTTGAACGCTGCCCACGACCTTGAGCCTGATATGCCCGAAATTTACGCCGAGATGGCAGAATTGCAATTGGCGAGTCGGAAGCTCGATACACCTGCGTTATTAACTACGCTGAATCTGTACCAGAAGGCATTGAAGTACGCGCCTAACAATTCTGCTTATTTGGCGCGTGCTGCCTTGCTTGCTTATCGCCTTGAATATCGCAACCAATCCGCCGAGATGGTACAACGCTTACTGAAATTTGCGTCGGAAATGGCGCAAGCGCATTTGTTGGCAGCGTGTCTGGCAGAGCGTTCAGGCGAGATTGAAAAGGCGCGATCTGAGGCAGCTTTAGCGGTTAAAGCTCCTGAAAATCCCGGCTATTATCTGGTGGCGGCTCGACTTGCCCGTAAAGCCCGTGCTTTTGACCAGATGGAACGCTATTTTGAACCCCTCAACGAACGCAATCAGTTGCCTCTAGCTTTACAGGCGGCACTTCGTTATGAAGAAGGGGAACGCGCAATGGCTGAAAATCGCCAACTGGAAGCGGCGGGCTTTTTCCGGCTTGCCATTGAACTGCGCCAACATGCTGAAGCGGAAGATGCTCCTAGTCGTTTG
>Ga0194047_10000639_pt1 | contig 22852 bp, 20 predicted proteins | sample JunL225m_MetaG_2_FD_160070 | JGI IMG/M metagenome (GOLD analysis project Ga0194047, IMG submission 160070) | Anoxic zone freshwater microbial communities from boreal shield lake in IISD Experimental Lakes Area, Ontario, Canada - Jun2016-L221-5m | ecosystem: Environmental > Aquatic > Freshwater... | reverse complement strand
GAATGTGAGTTTATCATTTGGTTGATTTAATTTTCCAAGTAAATAATCATTATAAATACGATTAACATTCTGTTTCATCAAATTATCGATACTCGAATGATCCTTTTCATGAGATTTAATAAAAGCACATAATCTGACAAAGTCTACAAAACGCCTGTAAAATGGATCATTTCGAATCAATTTTTTATCATTATAGATGTTCTCCAATGTATTATTCATGTAATCCATTAAAATGTAAACAATCGGATTAACTTTTACTTTGTCAAAATCATCAATATTTTGACTGGATAAAAACATTTTGTTTGCTATGTCATATGCCAAGGTATCACAATTAAGGCTATTAAGAGTACCAACAAAATTTCCAGGATGAAGTCGTTCGTAACTAATCAGAAATTCGGCTTTTACTTTACTACTTATCTTATTACTTTTCAGCATTGCCAATCCTCGATGTTCAATATCATTCAACACGCTGTTATTTTGTTTTTTCCTATAATCGAAATAAAAAAAGGTACAAGAAAAAACTAAAACAATAATCCCTAAATATGTGAGTAACTTGTTTGCTCCATATTTCATTACTGTTCGTGTGAAGAATAATTTACGAGCGCTTCGTTTAAGGAATTCTTGAGCTAAGGAGAGTGTTTCTTCTGCTTTACTTAATTTCTTTTCAAAACTATCTTCACTTTCATCATACCTTGCTAACCAATATTTATTAGGTTTACAGGCATTATACCAACCTTCGAAAAAAGTAAGTGGTCCTATAGGTAATAAATATCCTTTAGTTTTATTATTTGTTACCCATCTTTGAAGTTGTTTATTAAAATCTTGAAAATTTAGATAATTATCATATTCTTCTTTTGCCCAATTATCTAAAAGGCTCCAATTACGAATTAAACTCTCATGCGTGATGTCGAGAATATCGTCCTTTTTTAGTTTCAGTGAATATTCTTCATAAGTGATGAAAGGTTTCAGAAAGGTGTTCCCTTGATGACGAAATAGTTCGAGCACTCCAGCAACCATCTCCGAATCGATTTCAGGTATATTGATGATATTGGTGATCTCTTCCAAAGTCATTCTATTCCTAACAGCTCGAGCATCATCAATCTTAGTCAAACATTGAAATACGGCTCTTATAATAAGACAAGCGGTTTCTTTGGTTATGTGTTGAGAATGTTTTTGATTATAGAACTCAAAGGCTGTTTCATAAAGTTCATTTGCATGTGCGTTCAAAACGTTTTCCAAAGAAGGATTAGTGAAAAACTCTTTTTTGAATTCAGGAATACCACCGAACCAAGTATCAAATATATTTTTGTCTTCAGCAGGCAGGTAACTGTTGGGTAGTCCACTTAATTTAGCAAGATGAATTAAATCCATTTCTTGCTGTCCCTTGTCAGCTTGTTTCCATACTTGATTTAAGGCATGTTGTAGGACAGGTAATTGGTCAAACCCTTCGCCTAATTCATTTATTAGAATTTCAGTAAGTCGGTTGGAGATTGTATTTCCACTTAATGTGGCAGGCTCTTCAATTACTTGATGAACCTCCTTTCTTTTTAATCGCGGAACAAAAAACTGAGAGAATCCAATGTATTCGGGCAAACCACGAAAAGCAGCACATTGACCAATATAATCGGAACGCATAGTGCAAATAATATAGATAGGTAAATCTTGCTCCAGCGCTATTCTGGCGGTTTCGAGCAAGAGATTAACCACTAACTGTGAAGTAATCGAGGTTTTACCATTATGATAATTCTCGGAATTTGTAAAAAACTCTTCGAATTGATCAACTAAGATGAATAGATTTCCAGCTTTTCTTTTTAATATTTTCCGTTCCTGCTCTTCAGCATTTTTCCATTTCTCACTTTCGTAATCGAGGTGATAAGGTGAGTTTTTATAAAGATTTACTAATGACGAAAAACCATAACTTAATTCTTTTTCAAGTAAAGGAATGTCAGAATATCCTAATTTATCAGAAAGGGCAAGTGCAAGATTGTGTAAAGGAGAACGTTCAGGACGAAAATCGGCTACAATCCAATTATTGAATTTAGCTTTAAAAAACCCAGCTCTTGCATTTGGAATAACTCCTGCATACACAAGAGACGATTTTCCATCGCCTGACGCTCCAGTAAGCATCAAGAATTTTTTGATGGAAAGTCTACGAATTATTCTTTCGATGTGTTCTTCCCTTCCACGAAAAAAAATGGACTCTTCTTCGTTAAAAGGACGGAGACCTGGATATGGGCATATTTTATCTTCCTGCATCATATTCTTCTATCAAACTGCTGTGAGTACAACTTTATCGTATTGCACTTTTATTTCCAAAGGAATTAATTCTCCTGCAACAATCATTGAAATTACTTTAGGAGCGTTGAATTTTTTATTTGAATTTGAATCAGGGTCTTCGTCTCCTATTAATAATATAGGAGTATGTGAAGTAGCTCCACCTATCTTTTTCCATACTTGTTGTGCAAAAGGAAGTGCCCAATCCGAAGATTCTTTGAAGTAGATGACAGCCAACTTACTTTTAGATATTTGTTGTTTACAAAGTTCAGAATAATCGATATCACTATCTTGAATAATATTTAAACGCTCGACAGGAACAATATCACTCAACATATCAATAATATCATTTGCTTCATTCTCATCCAATTGATTTGAGATCAAAAAAATATCTGTTTGGTTTAATTCAAAAGTAATTTCTTGTTTTACTTCCATTAACGATCTAATGTCATCTACCAGTTGAATAGGAGACGCAGCATTACTAAAAACCATGTTTTTTGTAATGTTGTTTCTAACTTCATTAATAAAATCGAGTTGTGTTGGCGATACATTAACATGTGATGTAGATGATGGCAACCAAACAAATATTTTATAATTTGGATTTAAGAGTTGTTGTTTTTTTGCTTCGTAAAACTGAAACTTTGCCCAGGACAAATCGGGACTCATTAATGGTAAGTAATCAGGAAATAAAATAAGAACTGCACAATTTGAAATGAATAATTCTTGCATCAAATTCGAAATATTGTTTTCATCAAATGCAATATTCTCAGGAATGACTTTCATTCCAGCCCTCTGCAACACAGATGATAGCTCATCCCTTAACGGAGATTGTTCATCATTACAAATCGATAAGTAAACAGTAGAATTTGACATATCTAAAATAACAATGCAATAGTACAGTATTTTAAATTAAAATTCAAATACTATTGACTAATTCGTAAGTATGATTTTAATCATACCTATTTCATAATACCATTTTATTAACAAAAACAGGCCAAATCAATTAAGATTTGACCTGTTTCTATACTTTTAATACACTTATCTTAACCCGTGCATCATTTTGATTAATTTATAACTAAGGAAAAATAAAACTAAAGATGCAATACCAGCCATAAATACAAATAACATAAAGAAATCATATAAGTTGGCTATTTGATACCCTAAGAAATTGGTGGTTTTACCTGCTTCGGGATAAAGTGCACTTAACATTCCTGCAAATTTATTGGATGCTGCATTCGATAAAAACCATACACCCATTAATAATGATGCAAATTTTACTGGAGCCAGTTTATTTACCATTGATAATCCGATAGGAGATAAACAAAGTTCACCAAAAGTATGTATGATATATAAGCTGAACAGCCAAAGCATACTTACTTTTACCCCCGGCTGTAAATCTTTTACGCCAATAGAAATTACCAGATAACCTACTGCCAACAAAAACAAACCAATGGCCTGTTTATATGGAGAAGCAGGTTCAAGTTTTTTGTTACCAAGCATTACCCACATAGCTGCAAAAAAAGGTGCACATATTACAATGGCTACAGCATTTATTGACTGAAAATAACTTGCAGGGACTTCAGTTACATAGATACCTTCGGCAGGAAAAACAACTATTCCATATATACAAAGTCCTAAAGCAGTACCAAGTAAAACTATGAATAATTCTTTTACACCTTTTGCTTCACCTTTCATTTTGGTAAACACTTTAAGTAATAGCCAGCCTAAAACAGCAGCAACTAAAATCAATATTCCTGACCCAACAACTTTAGATAATGTTTGTCCAATATGGCGGTCAGTTTGTTCTTGCGCGAAAAAAGTTAAGGAAGCTCCAGCCTGTTCGAAAGCCGACCAAAAGAAGATTACAAAAAATGCAACTAAATAAATAACCCAAATTCTTTCTCTTTCAGCTTTTTCCAATGATTTATCTGATAAAATAAATCCCGGAACCGAAATAGCAAGTGAAAAAATAAATGAACCGATTAAATCCAATTTTGCTCCAAATAGAAATACAAGGAAAAGACCTACGGCTATGCCACCCCATAATAACATTTGAGAAGTAGAGAATTCACTTTTTACTTCATCTGCTGTGTCAATATCTTTTGTCTGTCTAGCATTATTAGGTTTTACACCAATTTGTTCACCTTCGGGAGTTACAATATAATGATTTTTCAACCAAACAAATAATATCATACTTAACACCATGCCTAATCCAGCAGCGAAGAATCCCCATCTGAAATCAGCTATAATACTATGACCCGAAGCGTCATAATGTTCACCGAATCCACCGCAGATTAATGGAGATAAAAAAGCTCCAAGATTTATTCCCATATAAAAAATAGTGAAAGCTGCATCCACTCTGCTGTCTCCTTTTGGATAAAGCTGACCAACCATTGTAGAAATATTCGGTTTAAAAAATCCATTACCGAATATAATCATTGCCAAAGCAACAAACATTATGAGCCTAGCAGTGGTTGTACTTTCAACAAACGAACCACTGGTAAACATCATAAATTGGCCAAGCGCCATCAGGATACCTCCAATAATTATTGATTTTCTATTTCCCCAATACCTATCTGCAAGATATCCACCAATTAGAGGAGTAAGATAAACCAAACCGGTATAACTACCATATATTTGCGAACCAGTTGCTTTGTCGTAAACCAAAGCATTTACAAGGAAAAGCATAAAAATTGCGCGCATTCCATAATAACTGAATCGTTCCCACATTTCTGTTACAAACAATACATATAATCCTTTTGGGTGACTTAATTTTTTATCTGACATAAATATTTTATTTAGTTAATTCTAATAATTGAATTGGCGAATATAGGTAAAATAATGAAATGGCAATTTTCTTGAATTTTTTCTGATTATAAATTATCCAGAATAAAATTGGTCATTTTGGTATACAAATGTAATCGTGTGTTACCACCAGAAATACTATGGTTTTTGTCGGGGTAAACAAATAAATCGAATTGCTTATTTTCCTTCACCAATGCATTTACCATTTCCATGGTGTTTTGATAATGCACATTATCATCGCCACTACCATGAATAAGCAAAAATTTGCCTTTTAATTTATCAACATGATTGATTGGCGAATTATCGTCATATCCACTTGCGTTTTCTTGAGGCAATTGCATATAACGTTCGGTATAAATATTGTCGTAATAACGCCAATTGGTAACAGGAGCAACCGCAATTGCGGTTTTGAAATAGTCTGCACCTTTGGTAATGCACAGCGAACTTAAATATCCGCCATAACTCCAACCAAAAGTTCCAATTCTTGATTTATCAACGTAAGGTAATGTTGCAAAATATTTGGCTGCTTCTATTTGGTCGGCTACTTCAAGTTTGCCTAGTTGTTTATAAGTGCAATTTTTGAATGTAGCTCCTTTGTATCGTGTGCCACGGTTATCAACACACATTACTATATACCCTTTCTCTGCTAAAAGTTGATACCAAAAATAGTTGTTGCCATCAAATGTATTTACCACCATGTTTCTTCCTGGCCCACCATAGAACACCAAGAACACAGGATACTTTTTTGATGCATCAAAATTCAAAGGTTTTATCATCCAAGCATTGAGTTCAATATTCTCGGAAGTTTTAAATGAGTAAAACTCCTTTTTGCTTAATGCATATTCATCCATCTTTTTCGATAACGCTGTATTATCTTCCAATACACGAATTGGGTTTCCTTCGGCATCATTTACTGTAACTAATTCGGGGGTGTTGGCATTTGTATAATGATTGATGTAATATTTCATACCCACGCTAAATTCAGGATTATTGACACCTTTGCCCATCGAAAGTTTAGTACGTTTTGTTCCATCAAGTTTTATTGAGTATAAATCTTTTTCGGTGGCGGTGGTTTCGGAGGCTAAATAATAAATCAATTTCTTTTTCTCATCAATGCCTTTAAAATTCATTACTTCCCAATTGCCTTTGGTAAGTTGATTGATGAGTTTTCCTGTTATATCGTAATGGTAGATATGATTGAATCCATCTTTCTCACTCATCAAAATGAAACTTTTATTATCGCTAGTAAAATATACGTAATCACCCTCGCTCGGATGAATATCCACATAAGTGGAAGAGGTTTCGTTATAGACAGTATGTGTTTCGCCAGTGGTGGCATTTGCGAATAATAAATCGAGATTGCTTTGATGACGATTCATGCGAAGGATGGAAAGAACATTCACATCGTTTGTCCATTTTATTCGCGGAATGTAGATATTGGTTTCTTTGCCAATATCCATCAACTTATCGGTATTGTTAGCCAAATTGAAAACATGGATGGTAACAATCGAATTGTCTTCGCCTGCTTTTGGATATTTGAATTTATATTCGTTAGGATATAATTGATTGTTGAATTCGTTGAACGAAAATTCCTTTACTTTACTTTCATCAAATCGATAATAGGCAAGTTTTGTATCATCATTGTTCCATGAATAGGCTACTGAAAAAGCAAACTCTTCTTCATAAACCCAATCGGTGGCTCCATTGATAATATTATTTTTAAGGCCATCGGAAGTTATCTGAATTTCTTTGTTACTTATCAAATCTTTTACAAAAAAATTGTTTGCTCTTACAAATGCTATTTTATTACCATCGTGCGAAAAGTGTGCATACTGTTGTTTTTCGCCTGATGTAAGTGGTGTGTAGAGTTTTGTTTGAAGATTATAGATGTAATAATTCTCGCGGGTAGAATGACGGTAAATATGTTCGGTAGCGGTGGCAATTAATAGTTTGGTTTCGTCTTCGCTGAATTCATAACTATCAATATTCATAGGCTTGCCGTCCACCATTAAATTACTTTTTGAAACAATTACTTCTGGAGTAGTAGCTTTGGCATATTGAAAACAAAATAGGGTATCATTTTTTAGGGTTGTGAATCGAAGTCCATCTTTCATAGAGCGAACACCAGTAATTCCTTTGGCTGCAAAGGTTCCATTTTTCCAAATATCTTCTAAATTGATGGTTTTGTTTTGAGCAAACGCATGCAAACCGCTAACGATAACCACAACGGTGGTGAGAATTTTTTTCATATATTTATAATTGTAAAGTAATAGTGGATGGAAGAAGGGAAAAATAAGAGGAGCGAGTTTAGGGAAAGCCTCGCTCCTACTCTATTAAATGTTTAGCTACCGAAAACTTTTTTAAGCAAGTCGGTAACTCGAGCCATAGGGTCCTTACGGATTTTTAATTCTTCGGCTGCTATTAGTGTGAACAAACCTTGCAAAGCTCTGTTGGTAACATAAGCCGTTAAGTCGGGGTTTTGTTTTTCTACCAAAGGTATTTTATTGTACTTGGTGATGATTGGATTCCAATATTTGGTTACTTGCACTTTGTTAATGGCTGCTTGAACAATGGGTGTGAACCTTGAAATTAATTCAGCCGATGTTTTGCTTTGCAAATACTGTGTAGCTGCATTATCAGCCCCTTTAAGAATTGCAAATCCATCGCCAATACTCATTCCTTGCACGGAAGCAATGAATACAGCAGCGGCATTTTTGGCGGCTTCCTCGGCAGCACGGTTTAATGTCATCACAAATTTATCGGTTTGTGCCTTTAATCCCAATGCATCCATCTGATCTTTTACTTTTTGGGCCTCTGGCGGAAAAGGAATAAATATCAAAGGATTTTTGAAGTATCCATCAAGCTTTGATGCGAACGCAGTAGAATTATTAGTGCCCACCTTAAGCGCTTCTTTCAGCCCATTTATCACTTCATCGTTGCTTAGTCCTGCTGGAGCATTACCAAGATTCAATTTTTCGCGAGCTGCTTTCACAGCATCATCCAATTGTTGTTGAAGATTTTGATTTGATTGCAATCCCGAATTGTTTAAAGCATTGGTTGCATCCTTTGCTGCTGCATCTAATCGTTCTTGAAGGGTTTGACTAGTAACTGAAGGCATGGTTGACACTACTACGGCAACCAAGGTAATCCATTTTTTCATTAATTAATTGTGTTAAGAGGTGTTGTTTTTAAATTTCGTTTGTCATGCGTTGAATAGACACCCGATAAATATATGCAAACGTTTCGTCTTGCATGTATTCATCCAATTTTGGTTGAAATTTTTCGGCTTCATGCGTCAACACAATCATTTTACTGTGATTGTCCAAATCGTCTGGTTTTTCTTTTTGTTCGCGCACCACTTGCGTAAAATCATCCATCCATTTTCCATATTCGTTCATGAATTCTTGTTGAGGTGGTGTTAGTTTTTTAATTTCAGTTTGGTCGAAACCTTTTGCCAAACCTGTTTTGCTTACTAATGTTGCTCCTGCGGCTAACCCAAGTAATTTTAAAAATTTTTTTCGTGATGATTGTTCTTCTGCCATAGTTGATAAAGTTTAAAATGTTTTAGATTTCAATTTTTTTTCAAAGGTAGTTTTTTTTCGCTTTCGATATCATTTATTGTTATTGATTAAAATACACAATAATTCATTTTAATTTATAATAACTTGTTCTGTTTTTAGCAACAATTAAACTAATCTATAACGTAAGAGTTTTCTTAAAAACCATTTTTTCGAAAATCACATCAATTTTGTTCGCTTCAAAAAACATAATACTGCCAGCAAGAATTGTATATTTGCACCATTAATAAGGTTGGCAAGTTGTGCAACCTTGTCATTTGAAAACACCATGAAGAAAACCATTTTACTTATTACTTTTATTGCACTATTTGTATATCATTCATCAGCACAAGCCACTTGGCAATGGGCGCAAACTAGCACATCCGATTATAGTGATGATGTGGTGACAAGCGTTGCCACCGACCCGTCTGGCAATGTATATGCTGTGGGTTATTTTTTTGGAACATCGGTTAGCTTTGGTGCTTACACGTTAACCAATGTTAATTCAGCAAGCCTTCAGCAACTCTTCGTGGTAAAGTACGATGCAAATGGAAACGTACAATGGGCCAACACAGCAGGCGGATACGACCAAAACCAAGCCAATGCGGTAACAGTAGATGCCAATGGCAATGTGTATATAACTGGGGCTTTTTGGGGAGAATACCTATCCATTGGTTCGATAATGCTCAACACAGGTGTTTTTGCGGGAGCCAATCTTTCCACCATGTTTATTGCAAAGTACGATAGCAATGGGATTTTGCAATGGGCAAAGTTCAACAATCCTCCATCGACAGGCGCAGGCACGGTAATAGGGCAAAGCATAGCACTGGATATAAATAACAATGCCTATATCATTGGCTCTTTCACTATCAACGATTTGTCGATAGTAGGTGCTACACTTTACAATACCACATCTGGTGGAGGAATGTCGGATGTGTTTGTGGCAAAGTACAATTCGAATGGAACGGCTATGTGGGCGCTAAAAGCAGGTGGTAGTGGCAATGATTATGGTAATGGGATAACCACTGATACGAATGGAAAAATATACATAACTGGAACCTTTCATGGTGGTGGTGCGTTCAGTGGTATCAATCTTTTTACACTTGGTCAACAAGAAATGTTTGTTGCCAAATACGATACGCTTGGTACCATCAATTGGGCAAAAGAAGCTTATGGATATGGATACGATTATGGACAACAAATAGCAGCAGCTACTAACAATGCCATCTATGTAACGGGGTATTACAATAGCGATTCGATAAGCTTTGGAACTCAAACCCTACATAATGCAAGTACAACGTCTACCAACGATGTGTTTCTGGTAAAATATGATAGTACAGGCACTGCCAACTGGGCAATAGGAGCTGGCGGAAGTTCGAATGACATTGGTTATGCAGTTTCTACCAATGTTATTGGCGATGTTTACATTACTGGAACATTCGGTGGAGCATCCATTTTTACAGGAGCCAATTCAGTGGCGAATAACGACTCCTCCACTGCCGATATTTTTATTGCTAAATACAACGAGCTGGGAAATCTGCTTTGGACTTCGGGTATAGGCGGAAACAGAAATGACAATGCTAATAGTTTGGCTGTTTTTGGCATTGACGATTTGTATATTGGAGGTTATTACAACAGCGATTCCATTCAGTTCGGAACGCACACGGTGGTGAACAACAATGTTGGCATCAATTCGTCTGATGCCTTTGTTGCCAAAGAAGGAATGCTTACCTCTGTTGGGATAAACGACAACCGCAGTAAAACGAAAATCAATATTTATCCTTGTCCGTTTTCGAACACCTTAAACATTCAACTAAATGATGCCGAACCAGCAGAAATAACTGTTTACGACATCACTTCACGAAAACTATTACAACAAAGCGTTACAGGTTCGACCACGCTGAACACCGAACAACTTGCTAATGGAATTTATATTTACGAGTTGAGAAACAAAAACAGAATGATTAAAAACGGAAAACTAATAAAAGAATAAACAAAAACTACTTGCTCTTGTTTGTAAAATATCTTGTGCTAGTGGCCTCCATAGTGCTAATCATTTGATAGCTTTGTGTTATCTTTGCACATTATTTTAAATATAATAGGAAATCCTAAAACCTAAAAGAGAAGAAAAAAATAAAACCAAAAATCAAATGAAAAAATTTATGATTGACATCCTTTTGCATGGAATAGACAATGAAACAAGAATGAAATTATTGCCCAAAGAACAGGAAATGATAAAGGAGTGGGAAGTAAACGGTACGCTATTAGCTCAATATATCAAAGAAGATGCAGCCGGAATATATTTAGTAATAAAAGCAGATGACAAAGCAGATGCCAATAAAAAACTTTCTACACTTCCTTATTATCCTTACATGAAAATTGAAATAATGACATTAAGATAAGTGCAAAGAATTTTTTAAACAAACACTCGACATCGTTTGTAACGAGGTCGGTAGAGAAATACATTTATAACGCTAAAAAACCAAACCAATGAAAAACAAAATAGTACCCAGCTTATGGTTCAATGCCGAAGGAGGAAGCCTAACCAACATCATCAACTATTATCAAACCATCTTTGCAGAGGCTTTCGAACCAGGCCAAATAATGGCACTAGGCGAAACACCAAGCGGAAAAACAGAAATGTGCTACATTACTTTGTATGGTCAACGCTATGCATTCATGTGCACCGCTTCTTTGCATCATCCGCTGAACGATGCTGTATCGTTGATGTTGAATTGCGAAAACCAAATCGAAATAGATAAGTTTTGGAACTACTTTACAAGCGAAGGCAAAGAGTCGCAATGCGGATGGTGTATTGACAAATATGGACTAAGATGGCAAGTATTACCCAACAACTTAGGCCAATTGATGCAAAAACCCAATGCATTTAAAGTAATGATGAATCAGAAAAAAATAGTGATTGACGAGTATCAATAAAATAATAAATACTAAACGCTTAGTTAGGCAATAGCGAATAGGCTCTAAGGTACACTAAGCATTGCCTATTTACTATTCACTATTCGCTATTCACTATTAAGCATTGCCTAGTTACTGTATTAATCCACAAAGCAAGAAGTTACCACCGAGTATTCGCTCGTTACATCACCAATCACCACAGCTACTCGGAAATAATAACGCACATTCGATAGAAGCCCATCAACGGTAACACTGGCATTGGTCGAAAACTTGCAGTAGTCCCAGTTGGCGGCATCGCCTATATTGGTAGCCTTTTGCCATATATAAGCTACTTTCTTTTTGCCGGTGGTTACCTTTTTGCGCAAAACCACCGTATTCGCTTCGGTGCCTTTTTTGGCGCTTATGTCGGCAATTACAGGTTTGCCATTCTTTTTGGTTTGGTACTCGGTAGAGTCTACCATTTCTTTAGCCAAATCATCGGGCAGACCCATAATTTTGGTTTGAATATACATCACCATCACCTTGTTAGCAATGTCGAAAGCGTTTTCGGCCACAGCTATGGCGCTTGCTTTGCCTCCATCATTGGCTGTTTTCAAGTCTTCGGTTGTTGACTTCAAAGCGGCCAACTGCGTGGTACCATCCGTAAAATAAGAGTTTCCGGTAATTTTCAAAACATTGTTACCGCCAAATTTCACCTTATCAGCAGCATTTTTTCCTTTTAGTCCTTCTACTACGATAATCATTTTTTTATGTGGTTGCTTATTTCCTGACACAAACCCCACTATACAAAGGTTTCAAGCTTTATTTGTTTAGATATGTATAGATTCCTTTTTATAATTACTATCTCTTTTATACTTGCATTTGTTACTTTTTTAGTGATGTCTACCACAATCATCATTATGGTAGTCATAATCATCATTATGGTAGGCACAATCATAATTATGGTAGTCACAATCATCATTATGGTAGTCATAATCATCATTATGGAAGACATAATCATCATTATGGTAGGCAGAATCATCATTATGGTAGGCACAATCATCATTATGGTAGGCATAATCATCATTATGGTAGTCACAATCATCATTATGGTAGGCACAATCATCATTATGGTAGGCACAATCATGATTATGGTAGTCATAATCATCATTATGGTAGACATTTCCACTTAACCCCCTTTCACTCTCTTCGTTCTCACATCGGCATACACCGACATAGCTATCAAATACAAGTAGTTAAATTGTATACACCCAATCCATACTTTCATTCAAAGAACCATTGCGGACGCAAAAGTATGTCATTGGTAATGTTGACACAAAATTCGGAACAAAAGCCAAAATAGAATATGATTTATATCAGGTTTTTGAAAATAATTCGATTCTTCGATTTTTGAGAAAAAAAGAAAACCTAAACCACAACCACCCCATTTGGATATTTTCCTGCCATCCGTAAAACCATACATATATATAAGGTGTGTTTTGGGGATTTAATAAAGTGCGTTAATCTATAAACAAAAGTGCGTTAATTTTTTGGGGTAAGCGATATTGAATATTTTAGTAAATTTGTAAGTGCATTTATGGATATGTTATCAGCAATGCTTGGGGACGTGCAAACTTTGACGCAACGAATAAAACTTTTAGAAACAATTAAAACAAAAACAAAATGAAAAAAAAACTATCATCAATTATTGGAATGGGAATCGTAGTGGTTTCCTTAAATTTAAGTAGTACTTACGCTCAAACGTATAATCTGGTTCAAACATTCGAGAGTGGAGGTTCGGGCACAGATGCTTGCTGGACAGGCTACAATGGCACTTCAAATCCTTCAACCAACGATTTTTTTACAGGAACCTCTGTGGTTCAATCAGGAACTGTATCAGGAGGAATGTATAGTTGTTGTGGAGGAGCTGTATCCAATGTACCTACTTATTATATTTCGTCTGCAATACTCAATGGAACACATACTACACAAGTATATCTGCGTCAAAGTAGTTTCTTTGCTGAGAATTTTGAAATAGGAACAGTAAGTGATAATATGGGAAGCAATTTCATCCCTGCATTAACAGTTTCTACTTGGCCTTCAGTTCCTGCTTGGCAATTGGTAACAACCAACATTACCACCAATTCAGTCAATAATCGAATCGCTTTTAGAGTGCCATCGGCAAGTTTAAAAACCTATTATTTAGATAGCATCGTAATCACCAATACAGGCAATCTTGCAGGAGGTTGTAATTATATCACGGTAGGTATTGACGAAGCTAATAAAGAATTTAATTCACTTTCAATCTTCCCAAATCCTGCAAGTACAACATTGACCATAAAAAATTCTATTTTGAAAATACAGGAAATTAAAATCATTAATCTTTTAGGTGCCTTTGTTTATCAGTCATCCGTTAATAAAAATCAAACAACCATTGAAATTGCAAACCTTGAAGCTGGAATTTATTTTGTTCAAGTAACAGACGAAAATAAGAATGTTACAAACAAGAAAATAATAATAGAGTAAGCCCAACAGGCACTAGCAAAGCTAATCATGATCATCAATCAAATTAAAGAAGATTAAAAAAACAAATCGGTGAGTTGGAGTATTTGTGAGGAATGTAAGGGTGAAGGTAAAAAAAGCCGAAGGCTACGTAAGCAAGTAAGACTGCGCTATCGGCAGGCTTGTGATGAATTCGAAAAGAATAATGACCAAGGCTTGGCTCCTGTTCGTCCTAAAGGTCACCTCTACTCCTGCCCTATCTGCAGCGGCACAGGCTTGGTTCCATCCGAAGGCAGTCCATCAGCCGATCCTGAAAACTATCCACATGTGGCCATCATAGGTGGTGGTATTGGTGGAGTAGCGTTGGCGGTGTCCTGTTTGCATCGCAGCATTCCATTTACTCTTTACGAGCGCGATAGTGGTTTCGAGGTTCGCTCTCAGGGTTACGGACTCACCTTGCAACAAGCAAGCAAAGCCATTGAAGGATTGGGTGTAATGGCCTTGAAAGGAAAGTTGATTTCGACACGACATCTGGTGCATACCACCGAAGGAAAAATAATAGGCGAATGGGGAATGCGTAAGTGGATGCAAAACGAAACTAACACTAGTCCAAGGCGCACCAATATGCATATTTCTCGGCAGTCGTTGCGCTTGGCATTGCTCGAGCAATTGGGCGGACATGATGCTGTGCAGTGGGGACATCAGTTGATTGACATTAAGCAAGGCGAAGCAGTGGAGTTGACCTTTCTGGTGAATGGTGAGATGAAAAGCGCCAAAGCCGATTTGGTGGTAGGAGCAGATGGAATTCGCAGTGCGGTGCGCAAGTTGTTGATGGGTGATGAAATCAGCCCTTTGCGTTACTTGGGTTGTATGGTGATATTGGGCATTTGTCCGCTAGAGGCGCTTGCAGGGGTTGATAGTTCGTTGCTCGATTCTGCCACCGTGTTTCAAACTGCGAATGGAAACGAGCGAATTTATGTGATGCCTTTTGCCTCCGACTCGGTAATGTGGCAACTCAGTTTCCCGATGGACGAAAACGAAGCGAAGGCATTAAGCACAAAAGGAAATAAAGCCCTTAAGGAAGAAGCCTGCCAAAGAACAAAGTGGCATCATCCTATTCCTCAAATATTATTGGCTACTCAAGAAGCTCAAGTTTCGGGCTATCCAGTGTACGATAGAGAATTATTAAAATCAGAATGGTTGAATAATTTCGGAAACGCAACCTTGATAGGCGATGCAGCACACCCGATGAGTCCGTTCAAAGGACAAGGAGCTAATCAAGCCTTGTTGGATGCCCTGTCGTTAGCACGATTCATCTCAAAAGGTTGTAGGCCTTTATCAGGTTGGAGAGAAGCGGGATTGAGAAAAAGTGTATTAACCAAGTTCGAACTGGAAATGGTGGAACGAAGTGCTTCGAAAGTGAAAGGTTCGGCAGAGGCCGCGGAGTTTCTGCATTCCGAAATTGTGTTGCATGAAGGCAATGAACCAAGAGGAAGAGTACTGAAAAGAAAAGAGGCTGAACAAGAGCAACTGTGAGCAATTGATTAAAAATTGGATAATAAATAAAGACAATATAGATAGAATAGAATGTGTAAAAATGTTTCTAAAAAAAGGAATCCTACTCAGAAAAAGAGTGGGATTTTTTTTGTAAAATTAGAATATCTGTATATTTGTGAGAGATTATTTTGCAATTAACCAACATAAAAAAAATGAACAATTTATTCAATGAAACCGATGTGTCGGGAATACATGCCCGACTTGACAAACTAAATTCAAATTCGAAAAACGAATGGGGTAAAATGAATGTGGAGCAAATGCTAGCCCACCTCAACACCGCACTGGAAACAGCGATGGGTTTAAATTCACCAAAAAGACTTTTTATTGGAAGAATTATAGGGCCATTCGTTAAACCATCTTACCTAAGCGAAAAACCTTTAGGCAAAAACTCACCAACAGACCAATTCTATATTGTTGCTGATAGCCGTGAGTTTGAGAAAGAAAAAGCAAGAGCAAAGGAACTCATCCATCAATTTTACAAAGGTGGGGCTGCTAAATGCACCACAAGCCCTCATTCATTTTTTGGTCATTTAACACCCGAGCAATGGGCCATTGCGCAATGGAAACATTTTGACCACCACTTAAGGCAATTTAATGCATAAATAATTCAGAAATAAATCAACTATCTAAGCTCAATAAAAATGAAAAAAAACAGAATCATATTTTGGATAACAACTACTATTATTGCACTATTCGAAGGTGTAATGCCAGCACTTACCTCGCAGACAGAATTGGCAAAAGAAGGAATAAAACATTTAGGTTATCCACCGTATTTTGGAAATGCCTTTGTTATATTTAAGGTGCTAGGAGTATTAGCTCTGATTATTCCTAAAATACCCAGACGCATAAAAGAATGGGCTTATGCAGGATTTGCATTCGATTTCTTGTTCGCAACCATTAGTCATGGAGCGGTGGACGGCATCAATGGAGAAACGTTTTTTCCATTAGTAATATTCGCTATTTTAATTGTTTCGTACATTTATTACGACAAATTAAACTCAAGGATGGTCAAGTAGTCCAAACGAAGGTTATTCTTGATGCTAGTGCTTTGCTAAAACTACTAGAATTGCGGAACAATCGTTTGCGGTATAAGTTCCAGCAACCACCACTTCTAATTCAATCAGTGTGAGGAAATCACTTATTTAAGTAATTCTTACGAAAAGTCGATTTGATATTGAGTACCTCGCTTAGAGTTGATGGTGAGCACAGCTTCTAACTGTTTTGATAAGGAATGGATGAGTTGTAAGCCCAATGTTTTCGATTCTTCAATATCTTTGGGTTGCTTATACCCTATTCCGTTGTCGCTAACGCTTAATCGGTATTGATGTTTCGAATCTTTTACTTGGTCCGAAAAACAAACGGTTATTCGTCCACTTTTTCTGCCCTTGAAAGCGTATTTAAACGAATTGGAAATAATCTCATTCAGGATCAAGCCGCAAGGAATGGCTTTGTCGATGTCGAGTTCGTCTTTTTTCATTTTAATATCGAACACCAAGTCAACTTTCAATTTTGGATTGTAAGAGAATTTCAACGAATGCACAATGGCTGGCAAGTACTGTGTGAACGAGATGCTTGCAAAGTTTTTCGAACGATAAAGCAAATTATGCAGCTCTGCCATCGATGAGATTCGATTGATGCTTTCCTTGAACTTGGTTTGTATCTTGGGGTCGTCAATGGTATGTAGTTGCAAGTTGAGCAAACTCGAGATGATTTGTAGGTTGTTTTTTACTCGGTGATGAATCTCTTTCAACAATAGCTCTTTTTCGTGGAGCGATGCCGACAATTGCTCATTTATTGTTTTTTGTTTCAAAAAGGTAGGCACTTCTGGCTTGCCCTTCTTCACTTCGGGTTGTTTTTTGAGATACGATTGTATTTTATCTGGCGGAGCCATGATGAAGGTACACTCTTTATCGCCTTTGGCACGGCAGGTAATTTCCACTGAGGTGAGTTTTATTCCATAACTTTGTTCGCACCAACCACTCGAATAGCCCGAATTCATGACACATACTGGTTGTTCCGATTGTTTACCAGCAGCTATCCAACTATCGGCTTCGAACGAAAAAGGGTGAGTATAATGCAACATAAAATTCTGATTGGGCGATGGGTGGCTATCTTCCAATATCTTTACCTGAGCCCAACCTGTGTAAGCAAAATGCACCGGCCCAGCCGATAACAACTCTTCGGGATGGTTTAAATCCATCAAGGTGCTGAAATTACTAGCGTCTTCCACACCTATAAGATGTGCCAAATCGAAAAGAATGCTTTTGCCAATCGACAAGGCTTCTTTTTCGCCTCTGTCGCGATAATAACTCATGATGCCTTCGAGAAACTCAATGGATAAAGCAGATGCGCGAACTAATAAATAACGTTGACCCGATATTTCGATGCTTGCTTTGTCGGGATGGATGGCTAACGATTGGTGATACTTACCTACATTTTTTTCGGCTTTATCAAATATCGATTTAAACTCAGGAGGAACCAACACCGTTTTGATTGGTTTGGTCTTCGTTTTTTTATACGTGGAAAGCTCCTTTTTCAGGGCTTTTACCTCCGCTTTCAGTCGAATAAGTTCTTCGTTTGCTTTCATTGAGAATTTGATTAGTTAAACGCAATTGATTAGAAAAAGCAATAATTTGATTCACAAATATACATGTTTTATAAATTCAATTCAAAATATATTTCACTTTTTTATTAACCTGTTTTTTTACGTTATACTTAGCAAAGGAATTGTAATATTTAGGTTAATCATCCTGCCAATCTCCCCCTATTGCCTACTCTATTCAACATTCACCGAAGTTGTGAATAAGAATTAAAAGAATATCGAAAATTACTTTAATAATAATTCTACTTTTACGAGCTAATATTTATAAAACTTCGACCTATAAATGATGAAAAAGTTTCCCTACACAGAAAAGAAAGATACACGTTCAGGATTTGGTGCTGGCTTGACAGAACTAGGAAAAACCAATGCAAATGTAGTTGCACTCTGCGCTGACCTTACGGGTTCGCTTAAAATGGATGCGTTTGCAAAAGATCATCCCGAACGTTTTTTCCAGACTGGTATTGCTGAGGCGAACATGATAGGCATGGCAGCAGGTATGACCATAGGTGGTAAAATACCATTTACAGGGACTTTCGCCAATTTCTCAACAGGCCGTGTGTATGACCAAATAAGACAATCGGTGGCTTACTCGGGCAAAAATGTGAAGATATGTGCATCGCATGCTGGCCTTACACTTGGCGAAGATGGGGCTACACATCAAATATTAGAAGACATTGGTTTGATGAAAATGTTGCCCGGTATGGTGGTTATCAATCCTTGCGACTACAACCAAACCAAAGCTGCAACCATTGCCATAGCTAGTTATAATGGCCCTGTTTACTTACGATTTGGCCGTCCGGCTGTTCCTAATTTTACTGATGCCAATGCTCCATTCGAAATAGGAAAAGCTTTGCTACTGAACGAAGGCACGGATGTAACTATATTCGCTACTGGCCATCTAGTGTGGAAAGCCATAGAAGCAGGCGAACAATTAGCTGCCATGGGTATAAATGCCGAAATAATAAATATTCATACCATTAAACCTTTAGACAATGCAGCTGTCATAGCATCGGCTAGAAAAACTAGATGTGTGGTGACAGCCGAAGAACATCAAATGAATGGAGGGCTTGGAGATAGTATTGCTCAATTGCTTGCACGCGAATTGCCAACTCCAATGGAGATGGTAGCGGTGAACGATAGTTTTGGCGAAAGTGGCACTCCCGACCAGTTGATGACTAAATACGGCCTCGATGCTGTGAACATAGTGGATGCTGCCAAACGAGTGATTGCACGAAAACCTAAAGCCTAACATCGCATTGATGTGTTCTCTTGTCCTCTCTTCTCGGAGTGGATGAAATCACCTACGCTGTTGAAACAAACTTACGTATTGATATGAAAGAGAATTTTATTGATAGTTCGTCCACCAATTCTGCCTTGGGTAAGAACGATTGGCAAGATAAAGAACTACTCGAAAAGTTTAAAAACCCCGATACTCAACATTACGCATTCAACCTATTGGTGCGACAATACCAAAAGCGTTTGTATTGGCATATTCGTAAAATACTTATCGACCATGATGATACGGATGATGTATTGCAAAACGTATTTATCAAAGTATGGAAAAACCTGGCTTCGTTTAAAGGCGAATCGCAATTGTATACTTGGCTGTACAGGATTGCAACCAATGAGTCAATCAACTATTTGAATCAAAAGAAAAAACATGTGGGCATACCTATTGACGATGCTTCGATCTTTCTGGCGAATAAACTCGAAAGTGATAGTTATTTTAAGGGAGACGATATTCAAAAGAAACTTCAGAAAGCCATTTTAACCTTGCCCGACAAACAACGAATTGTTTTTAACATGAAATATTTTGATGCGTTGAAATACGATGAAATGAGCGTTATACTTGAAACATCAGTGGGGGCACTTAAAGCTTCGTATCATCATGCTGTAAAAAAAATAGAACATTATTTAACCTCGCATTAAACCTTTTTGGTTTTACATTATCCAAACCTCGAAATGAATACAAATAACAACATACCTATGGACGAAGAAGCGCTTTCGAGCAGTGCGCCTCGTTTGGCTAGCATCAAACATGCGTCACCACTGGTAGCCAATGATGATTATTTCAATCGTTTCAACCAAAAACTGCAAAACATTATTGAAGAGTTTGAAGAAATAAAGCAGGAAGCACCTTTGCTTGCAAGCATTACGAAATACAATCCGTTTGAAGTGCCTGCACATTATTTTGATGATTTGCCATCAAGAGTTCAGCAAATTGTTTCAACTAAAAAATCATCTACTTCTATCATCGAATGGTTGATGCTTGTGATTCAACCAAGGTTTGTATTGCCTGTCATCATTACTTTATTCGTATCGTTTTCGGGTATTCGTTACCTCAACACCATTTCGACCATGCCTAAAATGGAGGCTTCGGAAGAACAATCGACCGAAGAAGAACTATGGAGCATTGACGAAGGCACCATCATGGAATCGATGAATGCAAGCGAAAGTACCGAAAATAGTGCCGTAGCATCTGATGATGCATCTATTCAGAATTACTTAATAGAAAACAATGTAGACGAAGCAAATTTATAAGAGATAGCGTATGGACTTATTAACTATGAAAACGACCTCACGTAACATACCCAACCTAGCACTTCTGGCTTCGTCATCCCTCTCCTTCGGAGAGGGACCGAGGGTGAGGTCTAGAAACATCAATTTATAATCACTTAAATAAAACATCAATATGAAAAACGATAGTGTTATGACCTCACCCCTTCAACCCCTCTCCAAAGGAGAGGGGGAGTTACGTGAAGTACATACCAAACCTAGCACTTCTGGCTTCGTCATCCCTCTCCTTCGGAGAGCGACCGAGGGTGAGGTCTAAAGCGAGCAATCAATCAAATCAACATCAATTTATAATCACTTAAATAAAACATCAATATGAAAAACAAAATGAAAAGCCTAAAAGCCGGTGTACTGATGATAGCGCTACTTGCATCATCCACTACCATTACCTTAGCTCAAAAAGATGGGTCTCCGCCTCCACGCCCTAAAGATAAACGTGCCGAGCGACATGACGAACGAAAAGAGAACATCGAAACGTTGAAAATAGGGTTTTTGACCAAACGCCTCGACTTAACACCCGAAGAAGCTCAGAAATTTTGGCCAGTGTATAACCAATACAGCGACAAACTTCAGGATATTCGTAAGAAACGAAGAGAAGATTTTAGAGATGCTAAACAAAAAAACGAAGACCTTTCGGATAAAGAAATGGAACAAGCCGTTGACACGGACATGGCCAACCGCCAGAAAGAACTAGATATTCAGAAAGAATACCATGCTAAGTTCAAGGCAGTGTTGCCCATCAAAAAAGTGGCTCGACTGTACGCTGCCGAGGAACAATTCAAGATGGAATTGCTAAATAAATTAAGAGATAGAGAACGCGAAAGAGGAAACAAGGACCGTAACCCACCTCCTCCACCGCCTCCCGGAGAATAACAACATCCCCATGTTGGTAATTGCGCAATACGGCAATTTTGCGCTAGGCAAAAGTTCAATTATTCTATTGTTCATTTGTTCTATTATTCAATTGTTCGAACAAACGAACAAACGAACATCTGAACAATAGAATATCGAAGTGTCGCAATAAAACAAGCCCCTTTCAGAGATGCAAGGGGCTTTTTTTGAAGTGCTTAATGGTGATTCCTAAATACATGATTAATACGCCCTTTGTAGTTGTTTGTAATACCTCACTTTCCTTTTCAGTTTTATATTCCGTTTTTTTGATGTCTTTTACCATTGCACCGTTCTTATTCTTCATGCAGTACCAAGTTGGAGTCACTAACAACAGAATGTGGCACAAACTCATGAGAGTGTGGCACAAACTCAAGAGAGTGTGACACAAACTCAAGAGAGTGTGACACATTCTCTCATTATTGATACTTATTCAACTAAAACTCTCGTTTTTCGATTATCAAACTAACTTTAGATGTATATTTGGTGGATGAAAAAAGTGTCGCCCACAGATTGTCGTTCGTTTGCAGGTGAAAAAACACCAGCAAAGGCATCTTTTCTGCTTACTTTAAAGGAAGACCAACAAGGGCGGAAAAAACACTTGTCATAGGACACTTACTTTTCGCCAATCCCTAATGTGTGATTTGCCCTTTTACGTTACTTTTCGCCTATATGTATTGTGTGGTTGGCGTTAATACGTTACTTTTCGCCAAATCGATAAAGTGTGGTAGGCGGTTTTATGTTACTTTTCGCGAACTCCTAAAGTGTGGTTGGCGGTTTTATGTTACTTTTCGCCCATCCCTAATGTGTGGTTGACGGTTTTACATTACTTTTTTTCAAAACCCTATTCTATTTATGTCGATAATACGTTATCGGAGGCCAATCCCTAATATACTTATGGCAGTTTTACGTATACGGGAGCCAATCCCTAATGTGTGGTTGGCAGTTTTATGTTACTTTTTGCCAATCCCTAATGTGTGGTTGGCGGTTTTACGTTACTTTTCGCCAATAGGTAATTACCGATTGGCAGTTTTACGTTACTTTTCGCCAATAGGTAATATACTTATGGCAATTTTATGTTATTTGGAGCCAATAGGTAATTACCGGTTTCCGAAAAATGGTCTTCTGAACTTAAAAAATTAAACCAAAAGCATACTTATATATATAGTATATTTGGAGGATGAAAAAAGTGGCATGT
>Ga0194047_10000636_pt1 | contig 22901 bp, 26 predicted proteins | sample JunL225m_MetaG_2_FD_160070 | JGI IMG/M metagenome (GOLD analysis project Ga0194047, IMG submission 160070) | Anoxic zone freshwater microbial communities from boreal shield lake in IISD Experimental Lakes Area, Ontario, Canada - Jun2016-L221-5m | ecosystem: Environmental > Aquatic > Freshwater... | reverse complement strand
CCCTGACGCCCTGCATATCAAGATCACTTGGTAATAAACTTTCTGGCCCAATCACACGGATGTCTTTACAACCCAATGTTGCTAAACCAAAAATATTAGATTTAGCCACTCGACTATGAATCACATCCCCAATGATCGCAACTTTGAGATTTTCAAAGTCTTTCTTATAGTGGCGCATGGTAAAGAGGTCTAGAAGTCCTTGAGTAGGATGCTGGTTAGTGCCATCACCAGCATTAATGACATGAACATGTGTAGGCAAATGCTGAGCAATTTCAATGGGAGCACCTGTCGTTTTGTGTCTTACAACAAAAATATCGGCTTGCATCGCCACTAAATTATCGATGGTGTCTAAAAGGCTTTCACCTTTTGAGGTTGAGGATGTTTGAATATCTAAATTAATAACATCTGCTGAAAGTCTCTTCGCAGCAATCTCAAAGGTAGTTCTTGTTCTGGTGGAGTTCTCGAAAAAGAGGTTAAAAACACTTTTACCTCTCAGAAGTGGTACTTTTTTTACTTCTCGGTCTGGATTGGTTACACTCACAAACTGCTGTGCGGTGTCTAAAATCTGGAGGAGGGTATCTTTGGGTAAACCTTCTAAAGAGAGTAAATGCCGTAATTGTTGGTCTGAGTTGAGTTGCAGTTCACCGGAGAATGTTGGCATTGAAGCGTTTGACCTATAGTGGATGTTGATCTCGATTGTTATAGTATTTTACGACTTATTTGAATCAATCTCGTTTTTTTAAACAACACTGCTGGGATGATTTTTTTGTAAAGGATTTCGAGTGAGAATACTGGGTATGACTAGTATTTTTTCTATATGGACATGCAAACTAAGTATCTTCTTTCTCACTCATGGACTGAAGATGAGTTAGATACTTTTGAACTCTTTGGAGTTGCCCCATAGGGATGGGCAATAATGCGATTCCTAACTGGCGTCATACCATCAGAGTAATCAAAAGCCCAACCGGTTTTCGTGCCGTTTCAAGATCAGATAGGGTTTGTTTCGCAATCCCGAGAGCTTGCGCAGTCTCAACTAGGGTTAAGCCGGCACGCTTTCTTTCTTGACGAATTTTCCCACCTATCTCTAGAGAGAATTGCCGTATTTCTTGATCAATTAGCCTATGCCTAGTTTCCATTATTCCTATTTTAGTAGGACTTATCTTTAATTTAAAGATTTTAATCACTAAATCCTAATATATTAGGATTTAGTGATTTGTCGGACAATTTCTATGCCAATATCCTATTTTAATGGGATTAAAATATTACGCTAGTTAATAGCATGATGATGTCATACTATATTCGGATTCATTAAGGGTTTTTTGAATATTATTTCTTAGGCTGCGACCAAGTGAAACACTCGTATTCTTGGGGCTATCTTTTGCTCCATCTCACGCTTGATGACACGCAAGTCGTACTCAGTCTGCAAGTTCATCCAAAACCGTGGTTCCATCGAAAAAAACATCCCTAAACGTAATGCTGTATCTACCGAAATTGGACGCATTCCGTTGACAATCTCACTTATTCGACTTGGCGATACGTCAATATCGGAGGCAAGTTGGCGGGCAGTAATACCCATAGGCTTCATAAATTCCTCTAGCAATATTTCACCTGGGTGAATTTCATCTAATAATTTGGTCATTTTCTAAAGCTCCTAGTGGTAGTCCACAATTTCTACTTGGTGTGCACCATCTGCTTTCCAGATAAAACACACGCGCCATTGATCATTGATTCTCATACTATGCTGCCCTTTGCGATTTCCCTTAAGTAACTCAAGATAGTTACCAGGTGGAACCCGCAAACTCTCCAACATCGTCGCCGCATGTAACTGCAATAGCTTGCGTCGTGCCACCCGCTCAATATTCTTAAAACGACGAGAAGGGTGACTATTAAACAAAGCTTGTGTCTCTTGACATGCAAATGAATGAATCATGTCTGATGATAATCTGTTTAACAGTTTCTGTCAAACAGATTATTTACAATTACTAAAACTTAATTGAGGCGTACCTAAGCTCAACTGCAGTTCATAACTTGTACTTCGTCCTCCGGAGTCTGATTTGACTAGTACTCCATGCTCCAGAAGATCACTGATATCTCGTAAAGCGCTATCAGGTGAGCACTTGGCAATGATGGCCCATTTACTGCTGGTCAGTTTTCCTTCAAATCCATCGAGCATTTTATTTAGCAATTTGATTTGCCGCTCGTTCATTGGTGTACCTGACCAGTGTTGCCAGAAATTCGCCTTGACTAGTGTAAAAGAGAGTGCTGCTTCTGCGGCCTGGATAGCAGATAACATGCTACTTAAAAACCAACTGAGCCACTGTGTCACCTCGAGTGTGCCCTTTTGTGTTTGCTCAAGTAGCTCGTAATAATTGTTACGATCGCGTCCAATTTGTGCGGCTAAGCTATAAAAACGCTGCGATGATCCGTCAGATCTGGCTAGTGCCATATCGCCAATCGCTCGTGCAATACGACCATTACCATCATCAAATGGATGTAGTGTCACAAACCAAAGGTGGGCTAAACCTGCTTTAATGATCGGATCATCCTGCTGATCCACATTGAACCAAAGGAGAAATTGCTCCATTTCTGGTGGTAACTGTTGCGCTGGCGGCGCTTCAAAATGAACTTTTTGTCGACTGATAGGACCCGAGACAACTTGCATAGGTCCTAAAGCATCATCGCGCCAAGTTCCAACTAATATTTTGGATAAGCCGCTATAGCCTGTTGGAAAAAGGGCTGCATGCCATGCAAAGAGTCGCTCCTGTGTCAAATTTACCTGATGGTGTTGAGTGGCTTCTAGCACCATATCCACTACCCCATCAATATGTCGGTCAGATGGTGCTAAGGCTCCAATGTCGATGCCCAATCTTCTGGCAATAGATGAGCGAACAGAGTCTGGATCCAGTTTTTCACCCTCAATCTCACTCGTTTTGAGTACATCCTCGGTGAATACTCGTAAGGACTCTTGATCGCGTAAATGAACTCCCACATGATGTAAGCTCCCGATGAGACGACCCTGAGCTTGGTAAACCTGGGTCAATAAACCGGTGAGTTGTTTGAGGTCATACTCCCAATGAGGCCATTGGGGATTTTGCCAAATATAATTTTTATCTCCGCTATTCATGCGGTTATTATAGCAGGAATACACCATAAATCCCGCTATTCTCCGCACTTGTTGCGGATTAAACAGAATTAATCTCCGCAGTGCAATCAGATTTACTCGTCAATTTTCCCAAAATGACTGAGATGTACTTAGTTAACTCTCTTCCTCAATGAGGCTTATTTTTAAACCACACTACTCGAGTGATGTTTGTTCTCTGTGTTGAAATCAAATCTTCCGTCAGAAAGTTGCTCTAGCACTAAGATTTGATTTGGGGCTAAATCTACCCTTGCCCCCCTAAAAGAGGCTTCTACGGGTAGCTCTCTTCTATACCAATCCGCAAGCACCGCAAGCTCAACTTTGGCAGGTCTGCCGTAATCAAAGATCTCGTTCAGGGCTGCTCGAACTGTTCTACCCGTGTCCAAGACATCATCGATCAGGATAATATGTGCGCCATCAACCTCAAATGGTAGGCTTGTGGATAATCCTTCTTCTGTGTTTAAGGCTTTGGTGCCTTTTTCCGCATAATCATCTCGGTGAAAGCTCACATTAATGACGCCAAAGGTTTCTAAATTCAGGTCTTTGGCGATACGTTTGGCAATCCAGGCTCCTCCACTAGCAAGTCCAACAACTTGTAAGCTTGGTTTCCTTGCTTTGGCTAAGCGAACTTGCTCTAAGAGGTTGGCGTAGAGTTTTTCGGCATCGGGCAGCGATGAAGGGATTTCGTCAGGAATATTGGCGGTCATTTATCGACAAATCTTTGTTGGTGATGTAATTACAATAACATAGCATTTTTTCTGATGCTGGCTTTGCCTTGCTTTTTGATATTTAGCGGGGGAGAACTTTAAGCTTAGAGTAGTTGCTCGATATCATTTCTCTTACAGACTGTGTGGTTTTCGTTGACAACATACTGATACAGTCATCAATACTTTCTTTTTGCTTGGCATCTTTGTTTGGACTCGTGCTACTAGCTAATTGTTTTAAATTGATTTGTTCTTCAGGCATTTCAACTAAGTGACAACTTTTTTTAAATCTTTTGTCATTCAATGACAGTCCTTACTTTAAGTCTTTTGCAATTTTTTTTAATTGTGTCGACCATTTTTTTGCACCACTTTTGCTAGCCCCAAGGTTGATAGCGCATGCCTCAAATTCATTTGACGCCGCGAGTGCTTTATCAATTGCATCTTTAGCAATTACTTCTGATAATTGTATTTCCTTTGCAAAGTGCAATAAATGTTCTTTAGTGATACGTTGGCCTTCGCCAGCAACAGTCATTGTGTGCCAACCATTTGGTCCTTGATTCGGTGATATATCAAATGCTGGCGATAGTTGCCACACTCCTGAGGGATCCATACAAAATGCAAAATTTTTAGCATGATCATCTCGGTTACATAGTGCGACATTCATGCATGCTAGTCTAAAAATAAGTTCCGTTTGAGGTACGCTGGATAAATTGGCCGAAAGCTTGACGAGGTCTAAGTAATCCAGTGAGGGCACACGAAAATTAATCTGTAATAACGCCGCGACACTTTGCATATGTATTCTTCTCCCAGTCGGTAAACGGTCGAATCGATGAACAGCTAATGCCACACAATCACTTTGTGTTATTAATTGTGTCCTTGCAGCTGGCACGCCATACTTAGAGACTAATGATAAACAAGCTGCTTCATAAAATGGTTCGTTTTGATCTCCTTGACGGGGAGCAAACTTTAATAAGATAGGACTAAACCCCTGTGGAGTTGCACCACGATCTCCCAGAATCATTTGTTTACCATCACTCGATACCTGAGCCCAAAATTTCGGCCGCGCTCCTAAAGCTGAACCTCCTGACTGAATCATGGACCTAGGGATATCCTCAAGAATCTCTGTTTGTGCCAATTTTGCATAATGAGAAATTTCAGAAAGTTGCGCAAGTTCCCTATAGTCATGGTTATCGATGACCGGTGAATAGCAAAGCACTCCAATTCCATGTTGTCCGACCCAAGCAAGTCGATGAAGTGGGTTGACTTCGCTTGGTGATAGACCATATCGTACTAGACCTTGATTCATTAAGCGCAACCCAAAACCATCGGGTATGGAATCAGAAAATAGCCCATGTAAGCCTTCGAATGGCTCAAATGGGGCTTTGGATGCTAAAGCCTTTTTAGGTAAAGTAATTGGGGAAAGTTCATACTCAGAATTGAGGAAGGAGGAATGCCATTCAAAAGCCACTCGTTTCTCACTCGGTATCCAAAGACACTCACCAATCAATATAGGCGCAGTAGTCTCACTAAATCTCAAGCTTACTTGTAGTTTTGAGCTCATTTGGGCGATCTGATCCTAGAAGAATGAGTGCGAGCAATTTCGATTCGCTCGATTTCTGCAAGTGTTTGTGGTTTAGGCTGACAAGCTTCCCAAATACCTAGATCGAGTCCTAGTGCTTTAGATACTCGGATAAATGTGATGAGTTCAACATTACCTCCACCCTCCAAATTTTTGATTGCCTGCAAACTTGCTCCACTCATTTTGACCAGGTCTTCTTGTCGAATGTTATGAGCGATGCGAGTAAGGCGTAAGTTCTTGCCAATTTGGGAGGCTATTTCAGTGGGGGATAGTAGTTCGTAAACCATAGATTTTATAAGATCTCTTATACAATAATTTTATTATAACAGATTTTATAAAATCTTTAATTCATTCATATGCATTGCCAATTGATGTGCTTTAAGTTCGCAGGCAACTATGATTTATCGGTACTTTGTCTCTCAAAACTCATTATGCCAAGCGTAACAAATGATACCGTTTGACTCATTTATGCATCAATTCGGCTTTATTGCGTCATTAATGAGTCAAAGTAGTTAATATAAAAACTAAATTTCTATAGGATTGGTAGCACTTGATTCAAAAAATCTAGTGGGGATATAACTATGGCGCCATCTTTTAGGGCATAGGATTGATTCACTGGCGCAATTACATAAGCTTCTGTGGCATCAATGTCTTGAATGGCTTGCCAAAATCCTCTAGTAACTTGAGGACTTGTCGAGAGCTTAATTTCAACAGCTATTCTTTTTTCGCTTTTTCGATGACGAAATCTAACTCACTTACTGCTTGTGTTCTGTAGTAAAACAACTGTGCCCCGATAGCTGACTACTCCCCATAGCTAAAGCAAGGGGCTTTACGCTGCTTTTGGTAAATTACAAGCAATTTGCTCTATAACGAATCCTTCCCAAGAGGCAACAACAATCGGATGTCCCTGCAAATCTTTTAACTGAACAATCCCCAAAAGAGCATGTAATATGCCACTGTCTCGTATATAGATCTTTGGTGATTTAACTAATCTTTTACTGCCATTTGTAAAATAGGGTGGCAATCTTCTCACCATCATGGCATCTACTAATACATCTAAATAACTCTCTGATGTTTTTGGAGATGCCATACCCATTGACCTCGATAAATTTGAAGCATTCAACTGACCACCTAGTAAGTGAGCAAGCATTTGCCAAAATCTTTCTAACATCGATGATGAAATTCTTACTCCAAAATTCGGCAAATCTCGTTGAAGAATAGTTTTAATAAAATCTTGGTGCCAGAAATAAGAAGCTTCTTCATCAGACCCTAAATAGCTTCCAGGAAATTCCTGTGAGCCAGAGCACCCGAATGCTCAATAGATCATCTGGTTGAGCTATCTCATTTATAGTTCATCGACCTCAAAAACATACCCAATACCTCTGGCCCCCGATGAAGCTGCTGGATTGATTCCTCCTTCAATATTCCATACTTATTTCTTGGAGGACCAACGTGCAATGGTGCTCGATAGACTTGGGCCAATGAAGAGTGTGACGATAAAACGCGCCAACTGGAGTGTTAAGACGAAAGCCAAATCGACTTTAGTCGACGTGGCAATAATTGCAACCGAGTCCATTCCACCAGGACTCGTGGCTAAATATGCACTTAAAACATCGATATCGTGATACTTGACGAGGAAAGCTGCCAGGCCGGCGCAAAAAAACATCAAAATGAAGATTGAAATGATGGTTTGTGGCAACGCTTGCGCCGCAGCGCGTAAAACATCTTTCGTAAAACGCAGCCCCACGCTCCAACCAATCATCGCAAAGGCTAAAACTCTGAACGCATAGGGCAACTGAACTTCTGAGTAGCCACCTAGGTGAACAACAGCTGTGATGACAATAGACATAATCATGACGCCACCAGAAAATTTAGGTAAAAGTAATACCATTAAACTAAAGGCGATGATGCACAGTGTGACTGCAAATGCGCTCCAGTGAATCGGTTCTAACCAGTCCATGCTCTGGGCATAAGGGATAGGAATATGCTCCCAAAAACGGGCCACTAAAGAGGCGGCAAGGGTAACCATAAAAACACGTAAATACTGCATAAAAGCCACTAATCTCGGGTCGGCCCCAAAATCCTGCGCTAAAGCAATCATGATCGAAGCTGCCCCCGGCAAGAGACCCCAGATGGCTGTGGTACCTTTCATCATCCCTAATTGACCGATGGACCATCCCAAGAAGATGCTGACAAAAAGTGTCATTAAACTGAAGCTCAAAAATATCAACCATTGATCTAAAAACATCGCGATGATGTTCGGGGTCAAAGATAGGCCCACCAGGCAGCCAATGATGGCTTGAGACAAGTTCATAGTGAATCGGGGTAATTGAATTGAACTGCCTGCAGACTGACTCAAAATACCAGCAATCATGGGCCCGAGCAACATAGCAGCGGGTAAGTGAACGAGCTCAAGTAGACTAAAAACTGTAAAAGTAATTAGGATCAGAAAAACCCATTGCGTGGGTTTAGAAAAACGCGTGAGGGATAGTGGATTCAAAGATGGACAGGACTTCAATGTGGATTCGAGAAAATTCTAACTAGGTAACCGTACCTAGTATACAAATAACTGTTTCGCCACATCCAACACTGCCACTATTTCTATAGGATGGCTAGTTGCCTGATTGTGTAAAACCAATCATGAAAATACTGTCCTAAAGCAAGAAGACATTTAACTGAGTTATTGAGCTACTTGGGTCTTATTCGATTGAAGCAAACTATCTCTAAAAACATGAAAGTGATTTAAAAACTCGTCACGACCCGTCGATACATAGGCTATTTTTAGAGCATCGAGCACCAAGGAAAAAGCTGGTGGACAGAAGTCATAAAATGTTTTGGATGGGTCAAAAACTGCAACCTGATGTTTCTGAGTCACCAGAAGATAAGATGCAATCCTTTCGATCACAAATACCTTTGAAGGAGCCCTCCCTATCCCGTATTGCGAATCACCATTCAACAGTATCGCTAGTTCAGATGAAAGCTGCTCTGCTTCAGAAAAAATACCCTCCCCAATTTTTAACCACTGTCGCCAGAAACTTGGCTTGGCCACAAAATAATTGCAAAAGATTGTGTCATTGGAGGTCATGACTAAGTTCTTAAAGAAGTCCTCTTCGCGATGAAAGCTTCTGCAGAACACCTCTAAGATTCCTCTGTGAGCAGCTTCTGCCTGGAGAAAGATGTTGATATTAAATGCACTATGGTCATAATGAGGCGGGAAAAGAATCACTTCAGCTTCGTCGTTCTGGTCAATAAAGTGATAGACCTCTGTGCTTGATAAAAACGTTTTTTGTTTGAATTTGGGTGAAAAGAATCCGTAAAAGCTCGACTCATCAAGCTCATTGGATAATAAGAAATTTCGGATGGGCCAATACTCACTCCAATCGGCTCTCTCATTACTCAGATTATCTAATTGAAGAAACCCCTGATCATTCGACGCTTGAGTTTCTTTGGAATAATAGATCTGATAAATCTTAGATTGGGTCATAACAGAGATCGAAATTTAAAACAGCTTAAATACTCCCAAGGGATTGATAAGAAACACACATCCACCTCATGAGCTCATTTCTAAATAAGTTTAACAGTCGAACAACCGCTCAATCTTAAGAAATAAAGACTTTTTCCCCCCTATTCTTAGGCTTTAAATCTAAACATCCTAGTAAAATCGGGTGGATCACATCTCAAAGAACGACCCATGTCAACACACCCCTTATCCCATCATGACGCCTTAAAAAATATCTCTGCTAAAAGGAGTTTTAGCTTTGAAGGCTCAGACTTAATCATCGCCTCTTTATTGAGAAATGTAGCGCAAGGCACGTATATCGATGTGGGAGCGAATCATCCCATCGCCAATAATAATACCTACCACTTTTATGAAAAGGGCTGGCGTGGTTTAGCCATTGATGGCAATGCTGAGTTTGAGAACGATTGGGCACACAGTCGTCCTAAGGATCAGTTTAAAAATGCCTTAGTCTCTAATGTAGTAAAGGATGTTGAGTTCTTAATTTTCCCAGATCATACGCTATCGACCATCGATAGCAATGCAATAGCCCGGTATTCTTCGCGCTTTCCTGATCAAAGTATTGTGAAAGAAATACGCCAAACCACCACACTGTTTGACTTAAACAATCAGTACTTAAAAGATTTAGAAATCCATTTACTATCCATTGATATTGAGGGGGAAGAAATCAATTGCCTTGAAGGTGCCAATCTCAAGGAGTGGCATCCTGGTGTCATCGTCATCGAAACGAAACACCTCTCAAGCTATCAAGTTCTCGACAATGACATTGTGCAATACCTCACCCAGTTGGGTTACCGCATGATTGCCAAAACCCCACTAGACGCTTTCTTTGTTTTTCCGAGTAAACCTTATTTAGAATGGATTCCAAAAACAATCCTCTAATTCTCATAACTGATATTTAGGTTGGAAACTCTTAGGGGCGCTTAGGTCGGATGAAATACGATTAAGACCGCCTCTCCGGCAATCCATACTGATAGGGCAGACGAAAAGGTCCATCCGATATTTTTCTTAAAGCCACAAAACAGTAATCTACGACAGGTCGTGACGTCGCAGTCACATTCTGAATATACGAGTTGGTGATGCTGATATTGGCTGCTGGCGTATTATCCCTCAGGGTTTCCCATTTCAGGCTCAAGCTATCAAAATCAAATGTGCTCGTAAGATTGCTCTCTGAGCGTATTGTTTTTCCCTGCAAATCATCGATGTACTGAAAATCAATTAACTCAAAACCACTATGTAAACACAAATTTTTATAAACCACCGGATGAATATTGTAAAAACCATGATCAATATCGCCATAAGTGGGTAACACATTGAGCAATACGCCATTCACATTGAGCAGGTCATAGGCTGTTTTAAAGACATTCCCAATATTAAAACAATGCTCTGCTGTGCCAAAATTAGTGATGGTCTGAAAACGCTCCTCAATATCATCTACCAGAAAATTAAGGTCCTGGCGGTATTCGGAAATTTCTTCGAAAGGATCTAAGGATTTATATTCAGTTAATCCATAGATTTTGTAAAAAGCGGTATGGTACCTTTGCTTGACATTGAGCTTGTCACCATCAAGGTGATAAATATCTTTGACTAGGTTAATAGCCTCATCTTCGGTCCATATCCGTCGAGCAATAGACAATACTTTTTCTGGCGATGTGGTGAGGTCTTGAGGGCCAAACTCCAAAAGATTGCCTTGTAAGACGCCCTTCCTGTGAAGTCTTTCTAACCAATCTGTCATCAAAGAACTCATTGCCATATATTTAGGTTTTTCATCAAAGGGTTGACATGCACGTCAATACCCAATCGCGTATAAAAGTCTTTAAAGTCAATGGGCAATGCGGCATTGGAAGACTTTATCAATTAAATTCAAGTCTAATCCACTTATAAAAGGGATATTTACCCCCTACTCTTTAGATTTAAATCCGCCATCAAGAGCTTATCCTCTAGTAGTTTTCTAGCCAGGCATACGGGCTGTCAGCCAGGCCTAAGGGGCTTTATTTTGGGTGTATCTTAAATGAATGAGTTGATTGAACAATATACCAAGGACTTGCATCACGCCATGCACCAGCCTGCTATGGGTCAAATCAAACTCTTAACCCAGGCGATCCAAGTGGCTTGGGGAGCCAATAAAACAATTTATTTTTGTGGCAATGGTGGCAGTGCGGGGAATGCCATTCACCTGGCGAATGATTTAATCTACGGCGCTGGTAAAAATAATGGTAAAGGTATCCGCGCCGAAGCGCTCAGTGCCAATGCTGCTGTTCTCACTTGCCTGGCCAATGATCTTGGTTACGACCATATTTATTCAGAGCAACTCAGAGTCAAAGCCAATCCGGGCGATGTGCTGATTATTTTATCAGGCAGTGGTAATTCCCCGAATGTGGTCAAAGCTCTTGAAACGGGGAATCACCTGGGTATGAATACGTTTGCTATCTTGGGATTCACGGGCGGCAGATGTAAGGAAATTGCGAAAACATCAATTCACTTTGATATCCAAGATATGCAAATTGCTGAGGATTTACAACTGATTGTAGGCCATCTGTGTATGAAGTTTCTCGCCTTACAAGTACAGGCTTAGACCATCATGAAAGCAATCGTTACCGGCGGAGCAGGTTTTATTGGAAGCCACTTGGTGGACCAGCTCCTTGATTTAGGTATGGAAGTCAGTGTCTTAGATAATTTTAGTACCGGTAGGCCAGAGAATCTTTCCCATGTTCGAGATAGGATTCAATTGATTGAGTGTGATATCTCCATACCGGGAAAGTGGGTTACTGAATTCAAAAATGCCCACTGGGTATTTCATCTCGCAGCCTTAGCCGATATCGTACCTAGCATTCAAAATCCGGATAGCTATTTCAAATCCAATGTCGTGGGCACGTTTAACGTCTTAATGGCTGCTAAAGAGGCTGGTGTGTCGCGCTTTGTTTATGCAGCTTCTTCATCGTGCTACGGTATACCTGAGCATTATCCAACACCAGAAACTGCAGCCATTAGCCCGCAGTACCCCTACGCCCTCACCAAACGATTAGGTGAAGAACTCGTTTTACATTGGGCGCAGCTCTACCAATTTCCTGCGCTTACTCTGCGGTTTTTTAATGTCTACGGTACCCGCTCGAGAACCTCTGGCACCTATGGTGCTGTCTTTGGCGTATTCCTAGCGCAAAAATTAGCAAAGCAACCTTTAACGATTGTTGGCGATGGTACACAAACACGAGACTTTACTTATGTGACTGACGTCGCTAATGCGATTGTGACTGCAGCCCAAAGCGATGCGGTCGGGGAGATCTATAACGTGGGTAGCGGAAAAACAGTTTCTGTCAATCGACTCGTTGAGATCTTAGGCGGTGATACAGTACACATCCCTAAACGCCCAGGCGAGCCTGACTGTACTTTTGCTGATATCCAAAAAATCAACCGCGATTTAAATTGGCACCCTAAAGTCTCGATTGAAGAGGGTGTGAGTCAAGTCTTAGAAAATATTGAATATTGGCGTAACGCACCCGTATGGACCCCAGCATCCATCTCAGAAGCAACTCGAGATTGGTTTAAGTATCTTGATCAACCACAAGGACAAAAATAATGCACTTATTTAAAAATATCTTGATCACGGGTGGCGCTGGTTATGTCGGCGCTATGTTAATTCCTAAACTCCTAGCACAAGGCTATCACGTGACTGTTCTCGATCTCATGATCTACGGAGAACATGTGATCCCTGCACATCCGGCCTTAAAAATGATTAAAGGCGATATCAGAAATATTGATCTACTAAAAAAATGTATCCCGGGACATGATGCGGTGATTCATTTGGCGTGTATCTCCAATGACCCAAGTTTTGAATTAAATCCTAACTTAGGAAAATCAATTAATTTGGATGCATTTGAACCCCTAGTTCAAGTGTCTAAAGCGAGCAAGGTGAAGCGCTTTATTTATGCTTCTTCCTCATCGGTCTATGGCGTCAAAGAAGAAACGGATGTCCATGAAGAGATGTCCCTAGAACCCTTAACAGATTATTCGCGGTTTAAAGCAGATTGTGAAGTGATTCTTGCAAAATACCAATCACCTGATTTCACAACCGTCACCATTCGTCCCGCAACTGTTTGTGGTTATTCACCGCGCCAGCGTTTAGATGTCGTCGTTAATATTTTTACGAATCTTGCATTTCATAAACGTCAAATTAGTATTTTTGGTGGCAAGCAACTTCGACCGAATATCCATATCGCAGATATGGTTGATGCCTATCTTGCATTATTACTCGCTCCCAATGAAAAAATCGCGGGTGAGATATTTAATGCTGGCACCGAAAACCAAAGTGTCCTTGAATTAGCACAAACGGTGCAACAAGTCGTGGGTGTTGATGTCAAACTCATCACGACCCCTAGTAATGACAATCGTTCCTACCATATTTCTTCAAAGAAAATTGCAGATCGATTGGGCTTTGTCCCTTCACACACGATTGCCCAGGCCGCACAAGATCTTAAAGACGCACTAGAAAACAAGCTGCTGACCGACTCATTAAATAATGAGTCCTATTTTAATATCAAGAGAATGAATTCCATTCATCTGGACTAAACATGCGCATCGGAATAGATTTTGACAATACGATTGCTTGCTACGATCAAGTATTCTCAGAGTTAGCTATTTCGAGAGGACTGATCCACGCGGGTTTTTGCGGCTCAAAAAAAGAACTGCGTGACTACCTGCGATTAATTGACGACGGCGAACTTGAATGGCAAAAGCTTCAAGGCTTGGTTTATGGAAAATATATGCATCAAGCCTCGCTCTTCCCAGGTCTTGCCCATTTTTTATTAAGATTACGCGCGATGAAACATGAAGTCTTTATCGTGAGCCACAAAACTGAATTTGGGCATTTTGATGAGGACAAAACACCACTGCGACAGGTCGCCATGGACTGGATGACAGCATTAGGTTTTTTTGATCCCTCTCAGTTTGGCGTATTACCAGAACACGTTTTCTTTAATGCTACACGTGAAGAAAAAATAGCGCAAATAAAAGACTTAGGCTGTGATGTGTTTGTGGATGATTTGATTGAAGTTTTTTCGGAAAAAGATTTTCCAGCGCATACCCAAAAAATTCTTTTTTCAAATGCCGTTATGGAAAAAGCCATTGAAGCACCTTACTTTGCTTCAGGCAGTTGGTCTGAAATTTCTCAACACCTCTTGGGTGAGGTATCCCTCTTAGAAATAAAAACTCTGGCAAGCGGCATTTTAGATCAGGCAATCACCTCCATTGAAGCGATTCCGGGACGCGGCAACAGTAAAATTTTCAAACTCTCAGACGAGTCAACAAGTTATGCCTTAAAGATTTATCCGGATCTCGCCTTGGATCCGCGAGAACGATTGGTGATGGAATCGAAAGCTTGTGATTTATTTAAAGAACATGATATTAATCACGTTCTTATCCAAGTCTCTTCTCAAACCCATTTAAACATGGGTATTTACAAGTGGATTGAGGGTGAGCCCATCATTGAGCCTAATCAACAGGATATGGATCAGGCCATCTCTTTTATTCATAAGCTCAAATCATTGTCTCATCTCAATCACTCATCTCATACAAGCCATTCGAATCATTTACATCATTTTCCTCAAGCCTCTGAAGCCTGTTTAAGTATTAACCAACTCATGCAGCAAGTGGCAAAACGCTGGGGAAAGTTACTCGCCATTAAAGATTGCGATGAACATTTTTCACAATTTCTTGAAACCGAATTAGAGCCTATTTTTCTCAAACTCATTGGGCGGGAAGTACCCTCTGAATTATCCATTCAGCAATTTAGTGACTTAGATTTGGCGTACCAAATCTTAAGCCCATCCGATTTTGGTTTTCATAATTCAATTAAGGATGCCCACCATAAACTCCATTGGTTAGATTTTGAGTACTTTGGTTGGGATGACCCGGTTAAATTGACCTTAGATTTTTTATGGCATCCTGCTATGACCCTGAGCGAAGATCAAAAACATCAGTGGCTCAATGAAATGAAAAGCCTGTTTTCAAAAGATCCTCAATTCATCAAACGCCTTGAATATTGCTGGCCTTTATACGGCATACGTTGGTCATTCATCTTATTAAATGAATTTTTGAATATCGGTTGGAAAAAAAGACTTCACGCCAATACGAATGAACTGACCAGCAAAAAAGAAAAGCTACAGAACCAAATTCAAAAGTCCAGGAACGTACTCACCCAGCTAGTTGGTGCGAATTTTTCCTGCCCTTACCTGCTGACGGAATACCATTGACGCCATCATGAATCTACTTGATCTCCAAGGCCAAGCTAATCACTTGAGACAAAAAACATTTCAGGCATTTTATGACCATGGTGAAGCTCATCTTGGCGGAAGTTTTTCGATGATTGAAATCTTGATCTCCTTATATGAAGAAGTGATGGAGCCAGACGATCAATTTATTCTCAGTAAAGCCCATGCATCATTTCCTTTATGTTTGTTGCTCCAGGAAAAGGGACTTCATCCTAAATTAAAAACCCATCTGGAGCGCGATCCTATCAATGGTATTCATGCAACAACCGGTAGCCTTGGACACGGGCTACCAATTGCGACCGGAATCGCCATGGCTAAAAAATTCCAAAAGAGGGCTGGAAAAACGATCGTTTTAATGAGTGATGGAGAATGTCAAGAAGGTACCACATGGGAATCCCTTCTCATCGGAGCGAAACATCAACTCGATAACTTATTAATTCTCGTAGACTACAACAAGATTCAAGCACTCAGCACTTTAGAGGATGCTTTACCTCTGGGTGATCTCGCTAGTAAATTTCGTGCATTCAACTGGCATTGTCAAGAAGTCATGAATGGTCACGATTTTTCTGAAATCCTCTTTAGCTTTAACAGCATCTTCCAAAAAGATATGCCTCAAGTGATTCTTTTTCATACGATCAAAGGTAAAGGAATCCAAGAATTCGAAAATGATCCTGCTTGGCATGCGAGAAAAATTAAAGATGAGGAACTCGCCATCGGCTTAGATTCACTACAGCGAGTTGGGCAGGGAATAGCCCAGGAGATGTCATGAGAAGAACATTTGGAAAAATGATTGCTGATCTGGCCGATATTGACCCGGATATTTATGTGTTGGTCGGTGATATTGGCTACCGAATCTTCGATGAATTTCGTGCGCGTCATCCTAAGCGCTTTATTAATATGGGGATTTGTGAACAAAGTATGATCGGTGTGTCCGCGGGCATGGCCATCGAAGGCTTAAAACCCTGGGTATATACGATCACTCCCTTTTTGATTGAACGCCCTTTTGAGCAAGTTAAATTGGATATCGATGAACAAAATGTGAATGTCAAATTAGTGGGCTTTGCCGATTATCCTAATTTAGGGCCAACGCATTCTGAACTCAATGCCAAAGAACTCATGAAATTGTTTAAAAATATTCACTCACATTTTCCAACCGATGGTATTGAAACAGAGGCTTTTATAAAGGCCGCCTATGCGAATCCTGGCCCAGATTTCATTAGCCTAAAAGGCGATCCCCTCCTAAATAAATCAATTACCACAGCCCAATCATGAATGATTATTTAAATCACCTCAGTTTCATCAGTGCCGAAGAAAATGCGTTAGCACAAGAATTTCAGAAAAAAGGTTATGTCGTTATTCCTGGTGAGAATTCTAAAATTTTCGAGTCGATGCAGGCATTTATCGCACAAGAAGTGGCCAAAATACTGAATCATTCGTATGACAACGCTGAGGTGTATCTGAATGAATTTCATCACAAAATTGATGTGCCTGATTTAAATGCAATTCGAGTCAAAGTGATCTCTGCCATCAACGCCCAAAGCTGGTTTAGAAAAGCATACTACCATCTTGCAAAAAATGCCCTCAATAATCTCGTTGGCAATGAACTAGCGATGCAAGTGCGCGTTAATCTGAGTATTCAATTGCCCAATGACAGTAGCTCCTTATTACCTGTTCATGCCGATGTCTGGTCAGGTGACTCCCCTTTCGAGGTCGTTGTGTGGGTGCCACTGGTCAATTGCTATCAGACAAAAACGATGTTTATCTTGCCTCATCATCACTACGCCGATGTCAGCAAGAACTTCAAAGAACTCTCCAAAGGAAATAGCGAAGATTTCTATCAAAGTATCGAAAAGGATTTAGAGTGGGTCAATATTAAAGCTGGGGAAGTGCTTATCTTTAATCAAAATTTACCGCATGGTAACCGTATCAATACGGAATCCGAAACCCGATGGTCCATGAATTGTCGCTTTAAAGGGGTCTTTACTCCTTACGGTGATAAAAAAATTGGTGAATTTTTTGAGCCTATTACACTGAAATCACTCTCGCAAATTGGCATGAACTACCACTTCCCTGATATTGTATGAACAAGGTACGAGGATATATTTTTAGCCGTCCCTTTATGGGAGAGCGCATACCGCAAAATATACAAAATTTAGCCATTCGTGATTTTTGTTCTAAGAACGATTTGGACTTTTTACTCAGTGCTACCGAATACGCTATGGCAGATTCTTTTCTCATGCTTGCCAATGTCCTTGATGAACTCCCTCAGATTGATGGTATTGTGGCCTATAGCCTTTTTCAACTTCCCGAGAATGATCAGGAACGTCAACTCATATTTCAAAGCATCTTAAAACTGAATAAATCTTTTTATTTTGCGCTTGAAGGACTTCACGCATCAACTGCTACTGACTTTTCTCGGATTGATACCTTGTGGAAAGTTAAAAAAACCTTACCACGATGCTATTTATCTCAACTCGTCTAATTCATTAAATCATGGGCCTACTCCAACATTTCGTTACCCCACTTCATCAGTCGACCCACAGAGATTATTTGGGAAGGATGAACGACGATAAAGTACTGTGTATGCAAAAGGCTAAGCAATATGGCTTTGACTATTGGGACGGTGATAGACGCTATGGTTACGGGGGATATCGTTTTATTCCCGGACGTTGGAAACCAGTTGCACAAGCTCTAATTGATACCTATGGATTAACAGCGGGATCTTCAGTACTCGATGTAGGATGTGGTAAAGGCTTTCTCCTATACGAGTTGCTGCAACTTGAACCTAATTTAAAAATTACTGGATTTGATTTTTCAAAGTATGGCCTTGAACATGCACACCCCGATATTCAAAATCAGCTTTTTGAACATCATGCCGCGCAGCCTTATCCTTTTGCAGACCAGTCCTTTGATTTAGTCATCTCACTCGGTTGCCTTCATAATCTCAAGGCTTTTGAATTAAATGCCGCTTTATCAGAAATCACCCGTGTCGCAAAGCAATCGTATGTCATGGTCGAGAGTTATCGTAATGAACAAGAACAGTTTAATTTGCAATGTTGGGCTCTGACCTGTGAAGCTTTTTTTGATCAGACGGAGTGGGTCTGGCTATTTAATCACTTTGGATATTTAGGTGATTATGAATTTATTTATTTTGAGTAGATAAGATGCTCACCCTACCTTCATTCTTACCTACTATATGAAAGCCCTTTTACTGGCCGCGGGATTTGGCACACGGCTAAAGCCACTCACCGATCATCTACCGAAATGTCTCGCCCCGATTCAGGGCGTTTCATTGCTGGAATATTGGTTAGATTTTTTGTTCGCAGATCGTCTCATCGATGAAGTCCTCATTAATACCCACTATCAGTCTGCTCTCGTGAACGACTTTATTGCCCACTCTGCCTGGAAAGATCGTATCACTGTGGTTTATGAAGATGCACTTCTTGGCACGGGCGGCACCATTAAAAAGAATCATGCTTTTTTCTCGAATGAGCCATGCCTAATTATTCATGCTGATAATTTATCAATTTTCGATTTAAGGCAGTTTATAGCGTGTTTTAATGAACGCCCTGATCTAGTTGATTTAACCATGATGCTCTTTCCAACGGATCATCCGCAAGAATGTGGCATTGTTGAACTCAACGCAGCAGGCTGCGTACTCAATTTTTTTGAAAAAGTTAAGAGTCCGCCAAGTAATCTAGCAAACGCAGCGATTTATATCGCCAGCCAAAATTTCATTCAGCACATTGTTGCGATGCCAAACGATATCATTGATTTGAGTACTGAAGTTATTCCCCTTTATTTAGGTCATATCAATACCTATCGCAACACGATCTACCATTCTGATATCGGTTCGATGGCTAGCTTAAGAAAAGCCCAGGCAGACTTTCCTAAAACACTCGCAAGCTCTAGCAACCCTGCATGGCAGCGCATGATGAAAGAGCTTAATCTTCAATCTTATGGCCTTTGAATCTACCCGATGAATGCATCTTTATTTATCCGCTACCTTCCCAAACTGACGCCCCCGACTATTCCTAATTTTCTTCACATACCTAACCTAAGCCCATCCCACTTATCTGAAAGACCTAGAGCATGAATACTCTCACACCAGTTCCTCACTTAGAATTTAATAATTCGATTATCGAACACTACAACGTAGAAGAAAACGCGGGTCGTTTAAAACTGTCCAACCGCATGCTACAAGCTTTTGATTTAGTCACTTTTGCAAATTTAGGTTACCCACATCGCATTTCTGATATTCAAGAATTGTGGCGTTTTCATGATGTCATGCAAGAAACCAGGTTTGTGAAAATATTAAATCAAAGGTTTTCACAGGGTATGCCCAAGCATTTATTTGACCTCTTTAAGGATCTTATATTTAATATCAACGCCTTTGGACATGCCCTACCTAAACCTTCAAACCATATTTTGAATGCTGGACAAAATAGCGCCTTACAGTCAATGTTTCATAAACTCATTTTAGATAGTTTAATCACAAGCTTTGAGCTTAAAAACTGTCATATTTTAGAATTAGGCCCTGGCTGTGGATATCATGTGCTTGCTAATGCCCTGTCTGGTCGTAAAATGACTTTAATTGATTCAAGTCAGGCTTTTTCCATTTATCAAAATACACTTTTCGAATTTTGCGCGCAGGCCAATAATTCCAAATATGTTTTACCAGAACGCATCCATTGGTTTGATGCCGCTGATTCGTATAAAGAATTTAAAGGAATAAACCTTGTAGTTGCAAATCACATGTTAGGTGAAATGCATAATTTTGCATTGCGAACGATTGTAGCCAAATTATCACTCATGTGGAGGGAGTCTAAAGAGCAGGGTATCTTAGTTGCCGAATCCTTAGGAGGTGGTTCTATTCAGGCCAATGAACAAGTTATTAGAACATTCCAAGAGTTCGGCTTTAATGCATACCACTTTGAGGATATCTTTGTATTTGTCTTCACACAAGGTGAGCCGCTTGACTTTACCGCCAAAGTAGAACAAATGCGCCAGTTGATGAGCAATACTACGAGTGATGTGATATCAACAAATGAGGTTCTCCAGCATGTGCTCTACCACTACGATGTCAAAACAGCTGATGAAACTTTTTGCGAGTTAATCCGAATTACTGTTTAACAAGTACTTTAACTCTGTCGAGTTAAAACGTCGATAAGCTTGGCATTCGACAGTGGTGTATTACCTATGCTAGATACTTGCATGGCCGCTGCAAGAGACCCAAGATATGCAGCCTCCCAGATATTCGCCCCGGAAATCAGGGCCAATGAACTCGTAATCATCAATGAGTCGCCTGCCCCTGAGACATCCATCGGAAACTGATTTAATGCAGGTAATTGGTCTGCTATATATTTATTCGTTAATTGTGAATAAGCATAAATAAGTAGGCCTTCACCGCCAAGGGTGATATAGACCGACTGCGCATCTGAGGCCTGAATGAGTTTATCCGCCAACACCGCTAACCCTGAACGCTCGTCTTTTAAAGAAATACGCGCCTCGATTTCTGTTGGTGTAACTAACTCCATATGCTTAAAGCGACTGATGTCACCAATTTGAGATGAAGTTTGACTATCGGCCACCATCTTAATGCCCGCCTTCTGACAATCTGAAATCATCAAATTGACCAGCGATTGCGGAAGACAGCCGTAGTTAAAATCAGAAAAGATCACTAAATCTGCACTTTGCAATGCAATTCGAAAGTTCTTCAACATTTTTTTCTGAATGGCATGATCTATTTCATGCTGCCGTAAATAACTCACTCTTAATAGGGCCTTACCTGCCGCACGGTAACGCTGTTTGAGGGTGGTTGGCCTACTCGAGTCATACGCTAATTTTGCCTCTACCCCGTAATCAGCCAGTAATTTTTTAGCATAGTCAGCTGCAAAATCTTTACCAGACACACTGAAATAAGTTACATTGGCACCAAGACCTCTGGCATGCGCAGCAACAATCCCAGCACCACCTAAAAAATAGTTCTGTTTGATCGGTGAAACCACAATCGTTGGGTCTTCTCTAGACATCCCTAAAGGTTCACATTCGACATATTCATCAACAATGAGATCGCCAATCACTAACACATTTTTAGTTTTAAACTCGTCAATCGTATTTTTTAGAACATCTGGATTAATTTGATGTCGCCCCAAATAGTCCTGTGGATAAAGATAGTTCTCTGGAATATCTTCAGACTTTCCAGACCACATCCCTAATTTTGAATAGGTCGACTCTCCTGAGGAGAAAACAAGTTTTCCTCCTAAACCTTCAATTAACTTTTGCTCTGGATTATCAATAAATTCAAATTCTTTACCCTTAACAACGATATGAGGCTCTAAGCCTAAAATCAAAGTTTCAATGGGTTCATGCAGTGCGATCACATCATCAACAATGTCGACAGATCTAACGGTATCGACTCTCTCTTCAACAGGGGGAAAGCGATCCTTCGTACTACCAGCAATCACCGCAACAACTAATCGGTCACCATATTGCTTGGCAAATTTTAAAAGGCGCAAATGCCCAGGATGAACCACCAGGAAGTTACCATAGACAAGTACGATCTTCTCTCGCTTATTAACCGAGTTTCTAATCACTTTTAATTCGTGGTCGAGTTGAACTTGTGTCATCGCAAATTACCTTATTAATGCCACTGATCGATCGACATCCCGAACAAACCGCTCAAGACTGACTCGTGTCGTCATCGGTTTAAACCCAAACTGAATGGCTTTAGAAAAACTTAAAAGAAATGACCCTTGATTGCTAGACCACTCCACCGTATTGGCATCAAAGTGATCGCAGCACAGAAACTCAATGACTTCTTGAATGGTGATCGGCTCAGTCGAACCCAATGTGAGCATATGATATTTAGAGGGCATCTCTACGATAAGGTGTCCGATGAATTCGAATAAGTTATCCACATGCAAAATATTATTAAATCCTGCCTCTTTATTTTTGGCTTGAATCTTTTTGCCATCTCTAATATTTTTATATGTACTGCTAATAAAGTTATATTGTGACTGAGCACCTACAACGCCAGGCAGCCGGATAGCTATGGCTGATCGGTCGCTGTGTTGTTCTACCCAATTTTCAATCAGTATTTCACCCTGTCGTTTTGACTCTCCGTAAAGATCTCTTTGGCCATCAGGAGTCGACTCACTCACTACCTCAGTAGTGATCTTTCCGAAGGCTGACATGGATGATAGATAGATTAATTTTGTCATCCTTGACCTCTTCATGAGTTCAAGGATCACCGTAATCGAGTCAATGTTATTTTGATATAAAATCCGATGGTCACTCACCAATGGCGGTGTATCCGCCGCACAATCAATGACACAATCACAATCAGCGATTACAGGTAAATGAATTAATTCTTGATGGCTGTACAAGGTGAGCTTTGCTTGAGGCTCTAACCGGGGTAAGGTTTTCCTATAAATCCCCACGACTTCATATCCTAGGTCCAAAAATCCTTGAGCTAAGTGATGGCCCACAAATCCAGCGATGCCTGTGATTAAGATTTTCATACGATGGGAGTCATTCGTTGTGAGAATTTTCAAGCACAAGACCACTTGGACAAAGTGGCAATAAGTTATTAATCTCAAGAATCTCTTCAACGAGTATGGTGTCGTTAAAGTTACGAAGTACGGTGTCTTCGAGGACAAAGTGCAAGCTAGCACCTTGGTCAAATATCTTTTGA
>Ga0194047_10000635_pt1 | contig 22903 bp, 40 predicted proteins | sample JunL225m_MetaG_2_FD_160070 | JGI IMG/M metagenome (GOLD analysis project Ga0194047, IMG submission 160070) | Anoxic zone freshwater microbial communities from boreal shield lake in IISD Experimental Lakes Area, Ontario, Canada - Jun2016-L221-5m | ecosystem: Environmental > Aquatic > Freshwater... | reverse complement strand
GTTTGTAATAGGCTTTAAAAGACTCAAAGCCATTCCCAATTAATATACACCCACCTTGCGGTTGCACAAGGTAATAATTACCCATGCTTACACCATTGTCGGTATCGCCCCGAATAATAAGCACAATGAAGTCAGGTTTGCTTGCCAATGCTTGCAACATATATTGTTGGCCCTTACTTGACCTTTCATTAGGGCGTTTCCATTCCATTATTAAAAACTTGCCTTTTCTTTCGGCAATTCCGTCTACATTGCTTGGCGTAAAGCCTGGCGAGGTAGGCAACAAACCAACAAAGTCCCCATAGTCAATATGAGTAGGGGTGCTACGCATTATTTGAGCCATTGTTGCTTTACTTGGGCGTAAGTAGAAAACTCTAGTTTTATAGTTTCTTCTGCTAAGTCATGGGCTATTAGCGTAGCTTTTTCGTATTGTTTCTTAAGGGTAGCGTTGTGGTAGCACTTTAATAGTTTTTGTATGCGTAAATAGTTTTCAGAATAGTCTGTCATTTGGTTAGCCTGTCTATGTTTCTATTACTTGCTTCTTGGCTGCGCCATGCTTCAAAACGCATTTTGGCGGCTTCTAATTGCCAGCGTAGTGCTTCTGTTTCTTCTGTCGCCATGCCAATGGCTTCACATAACTCTTGGTAAGCCTGTGACTTGTAAGCGTCTATTTCTTTGCCGCCAATAGTATGAGCTTCTGACTTAGCCATTTCAATGGCTTTTAAAGAATGTTTAAATGCCTCGAATTGGGCTAAATGGCCTTTTGCTTTTGCGTATAGGGGCGCTGTTTTAAAAATAAAGTCAATAGCGTCATTAGGGTCGTAATTCATTTAAGGTTCATCCATAGACCGACTTGGGCCGCAGCATAACCAACCCAAATTAAACCATTAGAAGTTGAGCCTTTAGCGTATTGCGCTAGTCCTACGACTAAATACCCAAGCCCTGTTGCTGCGACAATGTATTTTTCCAACATCCTGTTTCTCCCTTATTACCCAGTTGGTACTGGTCATAAAAATCACGCAAAAGTTGTTCGTCAAAATTATGCTTGCTTATATAAAGTCTAAATTTATTTAAACCCCATTTATGCCGCCACTTGCATAATTGCCTTACAGCGCACTTATGTTTAGCTTGCTCATACATTTAGCTTTGAGGCTTGCATAGGTGTCGTAACCGTTACCCATAATTCCCAACTCCATAGCTTTAGCTTCAATGCCTTCATTACTAAACATCCATTCTTTACTTTGTTTTTCTTTTTTCGGCTCAATTACTAATTCATCTTCCCAACGCTCATTGTTTAACCAAGTAGCAGGGTAAGGTATAAACTCTAACTCGGTTTCTTTTGCACTCCAGTATTGGCAATGTGTGTCAATAGCTTTTGCAGCCATAAGTTGTTGTTCTGCGGACAATTTTGCCCAGGCTTTTCTTGCAGTTGCTTTAGCAATTTTTCGTGGATATAAAGACCAGAATTCATCAAACATTCCTATTCCTTAATTACTATTTCTATTTGTTTACCTATTTCCGCTTGTAAACCTGCAAGCATATTATTTAAAACATCTAGCTTAATAGTATTGTTTAAATTTTCATAATCATCTGACAAATTAAATGTTGTTACTCTTTGTTTTGGATTATGGCTAATGGTGGCTATTTTCATTGCAACACCCTTGGACTTGACGGTGTTGGTGGGCTAGGTGGTACTGTGTAACCTGTGTTACCAACAACGCTTTGTGTATAACCGTTTGGTGTCGTGATTACGACTTGGTTAGGGTATATTGTAGCAGTCTGAGTGGTGTAGCCCATAGGGTTTACAAATTGTGCGGTGTTGCCGTTAATTTGTACTGTGCCTTGGTTATAACCTCTAGCGTCAGTTACTGGGTAAGTCTGTGCTTGAGCAGGTATGCCGTAGACAAACATAGCTGCTAATACAAAACCTAATAAACAACTACCTATAAAGTCTTTCATTTAATTCCCCTTAAATGTTTACTCGTTATTGAGTAATACCAGTTTCTTCTTGTTTTTTGCCATTGTCACCTATGACAAACCCTTAGTTGCAAATTTACGACATAGTTTGACCAAGGGTGATAGGAAACTATCAACTGACCCAATGTCTTAGAAATACTGACACCTAGTCCTACCGAGGTTAATGTTCAGTCGATTAAAGGTCTTGTATCACCTTGTCCCTAAAATCTTGTGTAGTCGCCATTTAACGCTACTAGGCAAAGTTGGGGTGCATCACTCGCCTATCTTTTCTTCCACGCCACCGATTTAGGTGCTTAGTACGCCTGGAGTGCGGACTGCAATAATACTACAAGTATTTACTCATGTGAAAATCTCCATGAAAACCAAAGGTTTGCAAGTTTGACAACTCCCTTTCATAGCTAAAATACCTTGCTAATTCTTCGGGGGCAAACTTAATTCCATTGCTAACCAAGTAGTCACGGTTAAAATGACATATTAGGTCATCTTCATTTTTGTCGTTGTATTTAAACTGCGGAGTGTCGCATAATTGCAACAACTTCTTGCTTCGTAGCGAAAAACCCCCATTACCTACACGCAGTCCTTCAGGATGCCAGGGCCATACTGCCCCTATGTAGTCGTAGTCTAAAAATTGAGGCTGCCAAGCGTTTGCGTCAATGACCCACCCATCCCATTGCACTATTAAAACAAAGTCCGTATGAATGTATTTATGTAGCTCTTGAAGCACAAATTTGCTATACGCTTGCCGACCGTTAATACTCATGTGGTCAATAAATAATTCGCCACCAAATTCAATGTGTCGTTTGCTTCTTTCTATGGCTTTTTTGGCTTTGTCAGGCTGAACCGAGTCTATAGCACAAATGGTAACGCTAGGTAATTTAAGCATTAGTCTTCTATTTGTATAAATGCGTTGCTTTTTGGCAACAATTCAGGCCATATTAAAAAATAGTTTTTGGGAAATAAGTCTTGACGAGTTACAAGCCCATGACTTTCGGTTTCTATTCTTGCGCCCAAAAACATATATTTGTCGGCTGGTATTCCCCTAATGCGCCAATTAGACACGGCTGCTGGGTCTACTCTGCACATTTTTGCTACCTTTGAAGTCCCACCCAAAAGGTCAATAATTGCGGTGTCGGTAAGTTTTAATTTTGTGTCCATTCACCAAGTTTAACTTATTTGTTGTTTATTTGCAAAGACTTCGCTTTTTTTGTTTGCTTGTGTTAAAGTATTACTTATACCAATGTTGGTATATTTTTAAGGGGAACTTAAATGTCTGAATTAAACCAATTAATGCTTGAGCATGAAGAATTCTTAGAGTCAGCACTTGACGACATGGAATTTGGCGGTGAATTAAGCCAAGAGCAAGTGGACTGTATTCGCCAAGCCTGTGGCAAACCAAAACGCAATAGCCATGTAGACCCATTGTTACAAGATGTAGTTAATACTTTTGCTAATATTTTTGGCAATCCTTTGGCTTCTTTTCCATCAATTAGGGGCGAAAAATGAACCAGTCTGATTCTATTGCAAATTTAACTTTAGCTTTGTCTACAGTACAAGGAAAAATGTCCCATGCGGTTAAAGACTCAGCTAACCCTTTTTTTAAGTCTAAGTATGCTGACCTTGAGTCTGTTTGGGGCGCTTGTCGTGAGCTTCTTTCTGCGAATGGGTTGGCAGTTATGCAGTTTCCAGGTCTTTATTCAGACTTGGACAAGTCTATGTCTTTAACAACCATTATTAGCCATAAGTCTGGCGAATACATTAGCCAAGAAATGTCTGTACCTGTTACAAAGCCTGACGCACAAGGCGCTGGTAGTTGTTTAACTTATATGCGTAGGTACGCATTGGCAGCAGTAGTTGGAGTAGTACAAGCAGACGATGACGGTAATGCCGCTTCGTCACCTAAACCAGTAGTAAAAGCAAAGGAAATTTAATGGCTTACATACCAAAAGAGGGTAGCGGCTCGCTATTCAAAAATGACCGCAAAACAACGGAAAATCACCCAGACTATACAGGCTCTATTATGGTCAATGGAAGTGAATGTTACCTATCTGCGTGGGTTAAGGAAGGCACTAAAGGGAAATTCTTTAGCGTATCTATTGGCAAAGCTAAAGAAGCCAAAGCATTTAAGCCAGCAGGGTCAGACGAAATTGTAGACTCTGACTTGCCGTTTTGAGGAAATGAATATGCTAAGTCAAATTAAAGATGTTATTGGCGACAAAGCCATTATTTCTACTGAGCCTTTTGGGGTAGACGAGGAAAGGCAGTTAATAGCATTTGAGGTTAATGACTTAGCAACTGTCCTGCGTGATGTAATACAAGTTTGTGCAGACTGTTGTTTAAATGACATAGACAGAGAAGCAATTTTAGAATTACTTAACTAAGCAGTACAAAGGGGAAAATATGTCACAACATTGGTACTGCGCCTTAACTGGCGCACCACGCTACACCATGACTGGTAAAAACGGCAAAGAGCGAAATGTTACTTTGCGTGATGCTAAAGCAGCTCCAGGTACTTTAGTACCGTCTGTGTCCACCATAAATGGGCAGTTGTCTAAAGATGGGCTAAATACATGGCTTCAAACAGAGGCCATTAAAGCGGCTGCGGAAAATCCAAGGGGTCTGCAAGAAGAAGAAAAAGACTACATTAGTCGCATATTGGACTTGTCTAAGAAAAAGTCCCAAGACGCTATGGCTAGGGGCACTCAAATACACGACTTCTTAGAGAGCTTCTACAGCCAAGAATACCTACCAGCAATACCTGAATATGTCCGCAAGGTAGATGACGCTGTAACGGCTCATTTTGGGGCGCAGCTATGGATTCCTGAACAGAGTCTAGTAAACCAAGAAGGCTATGGTGGAAAGTGCGATTTATATTGCAAGCCAAAGCATGACTTTGGTGGGGTTGTTATTGACTTCAAGACGACAGAAAAAAGCCCTGGTGAACTAACACCCTACTTAGAGCATACACTACAGCTTGCGGCCTACAGAGAAGTTTTAGCGCCTACTGCTAGGTGTGCGAATGTTTACATTAATGGCGAAACTGGCGAGGTAGCAATATACGAGCATAAAGAGCAAGACCTTCGTGATGGCTACGAAATGTTTTTAGCATTACTTAAAATTTACAAACTGAAAAGTGGTTTAAACTAAACAACGGGGGCGAGGCGTTTTCCCCTTTCGCCTACCATGTCTGTCCGTGCAGACCGCCCCCACCTAATTTTTTGGGCGTTAAGCCGCCAATGTAGGATGCAGTAAGTTAGGGTTTTTGCGGCTTTCCACCTAATAGCTAGTAACTGCCAAATACAGCCCTGTTACCTATAGGTACTAATTTGATATACATATTGATACCTATGTGTATAGTTATTGACAAAAAGTATACATATCAACAAAGTTGTAGACATTTTTGTAAAGTTTTGGCGGATAATTGTAAAGTTGTAGACATGGAATTGTAAAGTTTTGACTTATTAATGAGTCATTTAACATACTTTTTACACGCTAACCTAATGTGTGTTACTAGACAATTTTTTATTTTGCTAGTAATTTTTTTACTAAACCTTACAAAATACCCCTATCGGGAATATTTTTAATTTTTTGCACACTTTTTCATCAAAATTGCCCGTTTGGGAAACTTTTTATTTACTTTGTTATTGCCCCAAAATTTACTTTGTTATACTTGTCAATGTCCTATTTTTGCATGACTTTTTCTTGAAATTTCATGCACTTACACCATTATTTTTTTAAGGCGGTTGTCCGATATTTGTATACTTATTTAAGTATTAATACAATTTATACTGTATAAAAACACATTAGGGTATGTCCTTATATAAACCCCTTGTAATTAAGAAGAAACTACAGTCTTTAAAGGGGAAATTATGAAAGACGGACATTACATTGACTCAATAATTCTTGGCAATACAAAAGTTGAGTTGCGTGGTTATAACGATGAAATAACATACGCTTACATTGGCGACAATGACATTACAGAAATGGTAATAGCGCTTAATTTGTGGCAAAAGTTTGACGATGTGCTTTACGCACAGTCAGCCTAATGGAAAGCTACACAAGACGAGTCTTTGAGGGTGAAGCCCCTTGTGACAAATGCGACCAAGCAGACGATTGTAGGGCTTACGAATGGGCTTGTAGGGCATTTTCTTACTATGTATTTCACGGCACTTTTGAGGCGCATACCGCCAGAGTTCCAACTCGGGAGTTATTTGACAGAATATTTCAAGATGATGACAAAGCCCTTAAAAATTACCTCAAAGCCTTAAAGGAAAAACAATGAACGCAAATAAATTGGCCGATGAATTAGATGCAAGTAGAGTTGAACCCTACACACCTGAGTATTTAGTTGGCAAAGCAGCCGCCATGCTACGCAAACAAGCAAAAGAAATAGAGTATTGGAAAGAAAAGTTTGAAAAAGCTATGGAGTTAAATAAATGAACAATGAACCAGTAGCGTGGTACAACGCAGACGATAGCAGTTTGTCGTTTAAGAATTATGGTGGTGGTTGGCAACCACTCTACACCCATCCAGCAAAGACACTAACAGATGAGGAAATAGCAAATACTTGGGATGATGTGCGAAAAGATGCAACATTGAAATCAAGCATGAAAGACATACAAGACTTTGCTAAAGCAATACTAAGAAAGGCACAAGAATGAATGCTCACACACATTGTTGGCACTCAACAAATACAATGCTTTGCTCTATGCCACCACAAAGGGTAGAAGTTTGCTGTGTATGTGGAGAAAAAAGAAATTTGGTAATTAGGGGCATGGAAGATAGCCCTGAAGGGCATGGGCAGTTTCACCCAAATGCGATAAGAAAGGCACAGGAGAAGTGAATATTCAAATAGAAATAATTAAAGAAAATAAAGACGGCTCGGCAGACGCATTAGTACATTTTGACGCTGAAGGTCTAGGAATATTGGTAGAAGCTGGAATTATTAGTATTTTGCGTCAATACATTGAACAGGAAAAAAATGTTAATAAGCGAAAAAAACGGTAGTTTTACGGTTAATATAAATGGGGGAGAAGTTATGAGTACACGGTCATTTGGTATGGTAGGGAAAAGCTACAGTAGCACTTCTGAGGCGTTTAAAGACGCTGACTATGCTACAGCATTAGAAATGCCTCTACGAAACGAATACAGCCACCTGTGGGTGATTTTTGGGGTACTTATAGGGTTAGGTATTGTCGTGTGGGTATTTGGGCGCTACTAGCCGTTTTTAGCCATTTGTAGGGCTTCGGTTTCTTCGTGGTCTACACGGCTAAGCCAGCCTTTGCCAAATATAGGAAATGTTTTTAATGCACGGTAGTATTCCCTGCGTACCTCTGAGAATTTAGTGATAAGAGTTGCACTATTACTGGCGGAAATAAGTTCTCTTGTTTTAGGGCCGATAATTCCGTCAGGTACGAGTCCAATAGATTGCTGAAGCAATTTAACGCTTCTACCTGGCCCTGCATTAACACCCATTGAAAAACTAAGCAGGTCGAGTCCCCTAAATAATATTTCTCCATAGCAAGGCCTCCAGTATTTTAATTCGTACAAAGGTGCTACTTCTTCTTTAGTTAGCTTTTTAAGGCTTTCTACAGGGTGTCCTACATATTCTTCCCATACACGCTTAGTAACGCCAAAGTTTGTTTCTCCACCAGGGTCTTGGGAATTATTTACCCAACCACCTTCTGACTTTAATACTAAGTCTAAACACGCTTTAAAGTTTCCTGTCATTTAATTCCCATTTGCTCGTTTAACCATTCTTGTAGACTGACTAATTGCTGGGTTGTTTCGGCACATTTAACAAGTAAACCGTTGGCGGTGAAATCATTAAAACCTGGGGTGGCATTGGAAAAGTTGGGCATTGCACCGCTACTGGGGTTGCGCACCCCGTTAGCATAATAATTCCGCAAAAGAGCAAGTTTCGCATTGTATTCATTTTCAATTCCTTTAGTAACTAGGGCTTGTTGTTTAGTTATAGACTCTACATGAGCTTGTTGTTTAATAGCTATAGCTTCTACTTCGGCTTTAAAAGTCACATATTTGTTATGCTCATACCGACCATAACTAAAACCAATAACGCTTAAAAGTATTAAACCAGCGTAAATATAGGTGCTTATAGGTAATGGAAACATTAGCGAAAACCACTCACTCTAGGCGAAAATACAAAGGTTGCTTGCCATTCTTGCGGTTTAGGATTGACATTGACATCGACCAAACCACGCACATTCCACCCCAAATTAACATACACGCAACGACTAAAACCAATAGGGGCAACAAGAGTAAATTGAAATAATCCATTAGCGTGAACCAAGCACCAGCCTTCTTTCGCATTGTCGTTATCCTTAATTGTTTTATCGCCCCAAACTTGAGTGTAATAAGGGTTATTTAAATACCGCAAAGCAAAAGAATACGCAGGGTTTCTCCAAAGCCATTTTACTTTTGCCCAATAGCTTATGCCATTTGCAAGCTGAAAAGTAGCGTCACCATTAAGCGTGTTGTCAGGGGTTTGAAACCAATTTAACCATGTTGGTAAAACAGGGCCTACAGCTTGATAGGAGTGATTGTCGCACCACCACAGCTTCTGTACTGCAAACAAAGGCAGTAGGGGGGCTAGAATGACTGCTATAAGCGTTAATAACAAGCTAATAGGGACTAACAATAAATAAATTATGTATGTCATTTTAAAGGCCCAGTAGTGAGAAAGCGCAATACAGCAACAATGACACCAATAATAACCAGAATAATGCCATAGTACCTTTGGTCAATAACTGACTGTAAATAGGAAAAGTTGTCTAATAGTGCGCCAAACACTACAAGCAACAAGGAAAACCACATTGTCCGTGATTTCATTTGCTTGTAATGTAATGGCTAATAAACCCAACAAAAGCTGAAATAGCAGAAACCACCATCATGCCAGCCCACAGGCCTCCACGACCCTTATTGGCTAACTCAAGTAGTTGCTTAACATCTTTGCGTAATTCAGCTACCTCGTACTCCATGTTTTCTACTTTTTGCCAAGTTACGCCAAATTTTACAGGGTCAATTTCCACAAAATTACTCACTTTTTAGTTGTTTTTGTTTTCTTAGCAGCAACTTTAGTGGCTTTTTTGGCAACTTTTTTGGCGGCTGGTTTAACAGGAAAGTCAAAAGCTGGTTTAGCTTGAAAGCCAAACTTGTCTAATATCCATGTAAAGGTGAAATTCATTGCACCACCTCTTTAGCTAATGACTCACGCAACAAAGAAAGAAATGCTTGCTTTCCTACTTCTAATTGAGAAAGATTAAATTGCATACCGCCCAACTTTCTATCCAAATCAATCAAATGATTTACCATTTGTTGTTCTTCTGGTTTTAAATCTTCAAAATGGTACTCTACATCGTCAATAGTAACTTGGTTTTTTTTAATGTTTTCCATGTTATTTCCTTTCGTGGTTATTTAGCCTCTAATGTTGCTACTCGTTGTTTTAATTCTTCAATAGTAGATAAAGCATTTTTTAATGACATAACAGCAACTGCTAAAACTGACCTATCGTAATAACCCCAAGGCTTTCCTTCTTCGGGTGTAGGTGCAGCTTCGTTACCAATAGCTTTATGCACATTTTGAGCATAAAAACCTAATTGTCGGTCTGCTCCAAAAATTGGCGATTTTTCTTCATTGTAAAACCAATATCCTGGCTCTAGTTTTTGTAACATTGCATCTGGATTAACTGGAACACCATCTTTTATTTTCCATGTTTCGTCAGATACAGAACTAATAACACCAGCCGCAGAAAATGTTGCTGCACCAGCCCCATAAGCTGACATAGTTACTATGCCATTAGACGCAATACGCATACGCTCTGTGTTGTTGGTGGCAAAAATCATTGGCTGCGCCTGTCTTACATATATATTTCCAGAGCCATCTGCTGATTGAATAAAATCAAATGAACTTGTGCCAACTGTATTTGCGTTTGAGCAAGCAGTTAAATATGCAGCTTGTCCAGATGCTCCTTTAGAAACAATATAAGCTGTTCCTGTATCTGTAACTGTTAGCTTATGACTAGGACTACTAGTACCAATACCTAAATTACCAGAACTATCTAAAACCATATTGCCTTGAGTGGCACTATAAAAATACAATTTATCAGTAGAATGTTGATAATCAATACCACCCTGATAACGCCCTGTGCCAGTTGTTGCTTTAGCAAACCAAATAGAGCCATTATTACTACTACTGTAAATTGTCATTCCTTCATTAGCTGTACCGCCGGTTGCTATAACAAGTTTGTTACCTAAAAATCCTGACGGAGTTGCAGTACCAATACCTAAATTACCGTTAGTAATGTCCCAAAATAAATTGTTTGAGCCACCAATAGCGCCTGAACTGTTAAACAATACTTGACCAGTAGAAGTGCCATTTACACCGCCTTTAGTAGCTAATGTTTGTACTACTCCGCTAGAGTCTTTGTAAAACAACTTTCCATCAGCGGTGTTTATAGCTAATTCGCCAGCAACTAAGTTACCTGCCGTAGGGGCTGTACTAGCAGTAGTGCTGTAGTACAAAGAAATTGGTGTGAAATTTGTAGCTGCCATTTTAGTATGTCCCGCCAAAGATGCCTGTTAAGGCTGTTAATGTACCAACATTATTAATGTTGTTTGTTGCCATGTTTAAAGCCCCTGACATAGGTGTTTGTCCGTCTGCTGAAACAGACTGAGTAAGTCCGTCAGCTATGTTTTGCATAGTTGTGTTAGCCCAGCTACTTGTAATAGTAGTACCTGTTACTACTGGGTTACCTGCGGGAAGGTTAAATACTCCGCTACCGTTTCTACTCATTATTTATTCTCCTCTGGGGTTAATTCTGGTTTTTGACCTACATAACCACCAACTACACTATTAACAATATTTCTTGACTTTCTTGAATCTGGCTTAGTTTTTGCCAATTCATTTAACTTTTCAACAGTTTTAGGGTCAGTTAGCATTTTAGCAAGCATTTGAGTATTTTTACCTAATTCCCAGGCTTGTATGCCTTCTCTAGCCATTGTTGGCAAAGAAGTAACATATTTCATAAATGCACCTTTACCGCCTGACTCCATTTCTTGAGTCAATAAATTATTAAAGGTTGTTGCTGAACCTGCTGGTACACGCTGGCCTTGTGCTTGCATGGTTTCAAGCATATTTTCAAAGCCTTTCCATGAGTCTTTACCAGAAGAGGCTTCAACCAATGCTTGCAAATTGTCTTTTTGCGCTTTATTTCCAGTAATATTTGCGGCAAAATTAGCGCCACCAAATTGGTTACCACCAGTAACTTTGTCTCTTGCAACTTTGTCAAAAGTACCTTGCAATTCAGCACGAGTCCAGTCCGCAGCTACAGTTGGGTCTTTTCTACGCAACAATTCAACAGTACGCTTAATATCTTCTGGGAATGTAGCTTTAGGGTTTTTAGGGGCTAATATGCCACTTTGTTGCCCAATCATTTGCTCTGGAATACCAGTTGTTTCTGCAATAGCACCTGTTAAACCTTGTTTTAAAGGTTGAATTTGTTGTTCTTGCGCAATTTGATACATTTTTGCGCCTTTAGCATATTCAGGTGAATTAGTTTTTAAATAATTACTTAATTCATTAACAGCTTGTCCCGTTACACCAGCAGCACCTTTTTTTAAACCAGTAGTTGCAGTCATTTGACCAGCATATTGGTCGTCTAAATACTTCTTAGCAGCAATTAAAGTTTCAAAAGAATTTATTGGTGCGCCTTTAACACCATATTCAGAGGTACTTCTAACTGCTTTAACTGCATCAGAAATTTTAGGGTTTGTTAAAATGCTTGGTGCTGGGTAAACACTTACATTACCAGCTTGTTCATAAAGTGGTTTAACATTTTGTGAAAGACTTTTTTCAGCACCTTTTATAAGGTTTTCTCCAGCAGTTTGCATACGACTTGGAATAGCTGCTGTAGGGGCTGTAGGGCTAATTTGACGCAAAGCATTAGCCATCATATTTTCATTAGCTTGCGGTCTGCCAGCCATGAATTCGCCCATAATATTAGACGCTTCCCCACGAGGTACATTTTCTACATAACGCTGAATTGAAGGCAATTTACTGCCACCAGCAACTTGAGAAATAGCTTCTGCACCTGTAATTGGGCTTCCTAGCTTAATAGACCTGTCTACCAATGCTTGTGCTTGCGCTAATTGTGCAGGGTTTAAATTACGCATTGCTTGGTTTACAACAGTAGAAGGTGTATTTCTCATGGAATACACGCCACCAGGAGCAGCCATAGCGCCAAATGCAACAGCTTGCTCTGCTAATGGGTTTGTAATACCAGCACCTTTGACGGTTTCTAATGCAGCGCCACCAAGAAGTCCTTGACCTATGTTTTCTGCTTGTCTTGTAAGGTAAGAAGGAATACTACCAATTTTACCAATGCTTCCAGGAGCAGCTACTTGAGCAGCAAAGTCAGCAGCTTTTAATATTGGAGTATTAGGTTCTCTTTCAGGACTAAATATTCCATGTTTGACCAAAAGGTTTGTAATAGGTGTTGCGCCTCTAGGAGCTTCAACATCTTGCCCTTGTAATTTACCTGCGCCATATTGGTATAAACGCTTATAGTTTTCAGGTGCGCCAGCAACAATATCACCAATATTGGCAAAACCTTTACCTACAGATTGTGCTAATACAGCAGGAATATTGCGCTCATTAGCTTGTGGATTTAACAAACTTTCGGTGCGACCAGCAGCTAAATCTTCAGCATTTTGCGGCAAAGATTGAGCATTTGCTGACAATTTAGCGTCTAATTCTGCTTTAGTAGTTCCTTCAGGAACATTGGTAATTATTGTGCCATTTGGCAGCCTAACATCCATATTATTCCTTATTTCAATGAATTGTAATCAACTACATTGGTTTGTGGTGGTATTGAAACTGGGCTTGTATTAATAGGTGCTGAAGCACTTTTTGGTAATTCTTTTAAACGAGTATTCCATTTATCAACACCTGCTCTTGCAACTTTTTCTTCCAAATCAAGTTGTTTTGCCAATGATTGAGCAGTATATTTAATTCCACCTAATTTAGCTTTTTCTAAGAAATCACGGTCAGTATTAGAAAAGCCTTGTGCAGAACCCAAATTAGAAGTTTTAATAGCATCAAGAGTAGCACCAGCACGACCAGCTAATAATGTTTGAGTATTAGTAACCAATTCATCAGCATTTTTACCGCCAGCACCAATAGCTTGTCCAAATTGAGCCAATGCAAGCCTTGGTTCTGCACCAAATCCTGTAATTACTTTATCTGATTTAAGTAATTCTTTTTGTCTACCAACATTTGCAATTACGCCAGGTGCTGACTCAGCAATATCTTTTAATGCTAAATCTTGTTTAGCAACACCAGCGCCAAAAGTTTTTGCATATTCAGATTCGGCAGGTGGCATAGTGTTATATATAGAAGTTTTAGGCGTTTTAAGATTAGCTTGACGCTCTTGGTAATTTGTAAATTCAGGTACTTTTTGACCATAAAGAAAGTTTTGCACTTCTGCGGTAGGTTCATGAAAACCAGTTTTAGCAAGTTGTGGCAACAATTCTTTAACTTGTGGATATTGAGAAAGAGAAGAAGCCATTTCTAAACCTAATTGTGGAGACTCCTTATATGCTTCCATAACTTTTTGTACCGCAGCATTTCCTTGTATGCGTAATGCTTGTGCCATTTGCCCTTGTTTAGTGTCTGCTCTTTCGCCAATAGCTTGTCCTGCTAATATATTAGCCATAGGGTTTAACTGTTGCGACCAAGAAGGGGCAACATAGCGACCACTAATCATTTGACCTTGTGGTTGTTGCATACCTTGAGCCATTAGCAATTCAGCCAACTTTCTTTGGCGGCTAACATCCTGTAATTCAGGGTTATAGTCTAATGCTTGTTGTTCAGGAGTAAGTGCCATTATGCTTTCCTTAATGCGTTTGCTAAGTTTGAGCCAGAAACATCATACATTCCTGGCGAAGCTAAAGTTTGCCCAGCAGAGGTAAATGTAAAAGGGTTTTGGTTTGCTTTAATTTGACCAACATAATTATTTGTTTGGGCAGCAGGTTTTAAAAGGTTTGCAAGTGCGCTTAAATTTGCATTGCTTGTAGTGCCTGTAGTACCACCAGTTGTGCCACTACCTGTACCACCTAACAATTTAGCTATTGCACTAGCTGTGCTTACACCTTGTTTTACTTGATTGGCAGTTTTTAATATGTCAGTAAGTGAAGTGCTTGGGTTTAATGAAGCGTTATAGTCTAGTAAATTTGTAACATCTTGCGGATTAATATTTGACGGAGTCCATTGGGAAGCTGTACCATCCTCTCCTGGCATTGGGTAATCGCCAGGTTGGTCGCCAATAGGGGCATTTACAGCAGGAGCGCCAGCAGTTGTATAACTTGCAGTAGGGTCTATTGTAAAATTTGCACCGCTATCAACAGCAGGAGTAAAACCACCACCGCCAGTTAAACCGCCAGCACCAGTAGTTTCAAGAGGGGCTGCTGCACTAGCTAAACCATAATTAGCGCCAACATCAATTCCAAAATTTGCGCCACTACCAGCAGTAGGTACAAACCCACCGCCACCAGATAAACCACCAGCGCCTGTGGTTTCAAGACCAGCTAAAGTGCCAGCCCCTGCACCACCACCAGCACCAGCAGCACCAGCCCCTGTATAAGCAGCCCCTTCAGTACCAGCACCAATACCAGCAGAAGCAGCGCCAAGTCCACCTGCCGCTTCAATAGCAAGTCCACCAGTCATTAAAGCTAAAGGAACCATGTAACCATGACCCCTAATAAAACCAGCAAGACCACTTAACCCTTGTCCAGTATCCGCAGGAGTTGCGTTTTGTGAAAAGAAATCGCCACCTAATGCAGGGTCATAAGTTTGCGCCATTTGCTCCGCACTTGGGGCAACTGCACCTTTTGCTTCGTAAAAACTATCTGAAGCAGGGCGACCATTAACCAAAATGTCAGGTGCAAAACTTCTATTTGGGTCATTTACAGCAGCGCCACCACTAAAAATTAACGAAGGGTCGCCAGTTCCTGGTTGATATTCACCTTGGGCATTAAATACTTGTCCAGCGTCATCTATAAAACCGCCCTCATTGGGCGCAGCATCAGTCCTTGTGTCTTTCCAAACGCCGTCTTTTAAAAAAAGTGCCATTATTGGTTACCCACCAATACCAGTAGTACCACCAAATGCGTTTGCCCAATCAGCAGCAGCAGGGGCAGCATTACCAGAGCTAATTAAATTGCCAAAAGCGTCATAATTGTTTCCAGTAACTCCACCATTAATCATTCCTAATGTCATTCCACTATTGCCAAAATTATTGCCAAATAAATTAGCTAAACCAGCTAACCCGCTACCAATTCCACTTGCTAAACCACCAACACCACCACCACCTAATAACGCAGCACCACCTAAACCATATAAACCTGCCTGTGTATTAGCAGTTTTAGCATTGGCAGCGTTTTGTGCGGCAATTTGTTGTGCATTAGAAGTGCTATAAGCACCAAGGTAATCAGGGCCAGCAACAGCAGCTTGGCTGTATGGGTTTACATAACCTGGTGTTGTAGCTTGTTGAAAAGCGCCTAATTGTTGTAAAGGCATATTTTGTTGTTGTAATGCGTTTGCATAATTTTGCTGTGTAGCAGCATTATTAGCTTGTGTACCTGCCATTTGGTTGGCAAACCCTTGCTGACCCATTTGGTTATTAAACCCAAGGTTAGCAAGTTGATTAGTATTTTGTTGTGTAATTGCTTGGTTGCCAAATTGACCAGCAGCCAAGTTTTGACCAAACATAGTGTTTTGCACTTGTGAACCAGCTAATTGTGCTTGGGTAAGTAAGTCATTTTGACCTTGGTTAAAAGTACGCATTGCATTTTCGTAGGCTTGTGTTCCAGGGACAATACCTTGGTTAGCTAAAGCAGCAGTATTAGACTCAGCAGCTTGAGCCATTTGTGGTTGAAGGCGTTGGTTAAGAAGTTGAGTAGCTTTGTCCCAGCCTTCCATGCCAGTACCTTGTACTTGGTTTTGTAAATTAGCAGCATTACCAATACCTGAAAATTGAGGGCCTTGACCTACTTGTTGTGCTTGGTATTGACTTGCGTCAAGTGGGTTACCAGTATTTTGCGCTAATTGCCCTTGAATATTTCCTAAAGCAGACTGTAAAGGTTGTGCTAATTGTTGGTTTGCAGTCCATGTAGGGTTACCATTAGCGTCTACGCCTTGAGTGTAATTAAGGTTTGCATATGGAGTATTTTGGTTTATGCGGTTAGCTTGTGTGGCTTGTTGTGCGCCAGCCAAATTACCTAATGTAGTAGCTTGTGCGGACTGAATATAAGGGTTAGTAGACCCAGAATACGGATTAGTCGTATTTGGGTTAGCACCCTGCGTAAATGTTGAACCTGCACCCATTACTATCTCCTTATGCCCACTTACAATATTCGGGGCGCATTTCTAAAATGACCAAATCTCCATCTTCGTGTGCGTCAGGAATTATGGCAACATCTTTGAAACCAAGGTGTCGGTCTAGTCTTAGGGCTTTTTCATTACTCCCTGCGACTGTGCCAATTATAACCTTTAATTTCAAGGTGTTAAATGGGTAATTAAAGACCTCTTTGAGAAAGTCTTTAGTTGCCCAATGCTGCCCTTCTGACCCTACATGAATTACGCAAGATTTACCGTAAAAACCACAATATACAACTACTGCTCTAATTTCACCATTTAATACTTGTCCTAAATAATGTGCATCGTCTGAAGTAGGCATTTTATGTTTAATTGCCCAAACCTTAAGACTTTGCTCATTAAGTAATATCAAACTACACCGCCAGACTCCATTACATAATCGGTAGAAGCCCAATGCAATTCAATATTACGACTAGCAGCATTAAGGTTTACAGAGCCTGTATAGCCTATTCCTGTAACTCCTTGCCAAACTTTAGTGGTAATAAGTCCACCAGCCCATACGCTACCATCCCATTTACTTGTGTCCCAAATGCCTTCTGTTTGAGTAGTTGGGTTAAATGAAACCGCACCTAATTGGCTTTGCGTGTCAAAATCCACGCTAATACCGCATAAAACGGCTGGTACACCACCTGTAGACTGTAGAATAGGTCTTACCATAGTAAAGCGTTTTAACTGCCCAGGAGTGTCAAAATAACTATAGGCTTGTTGTGCAGTTGCGGTAATATTTGCGCCATCGTCAGACAAAGCACTATATAAAGTGCCTACAAACCCATCACTACCAAAGTGCATATCGTTATCGCCAGACACTTCCCAAGCATAACCTTGAAGACCTGTAAACCTTGCCCATGACTTTGTAATGGTGTGCATTACATACTGTTCTATTCCATTAGAAACTGGAATGTTTAATATAAGCATATTTTCAGAAGCAAAATAATTAATTTGCCAACCAAATTGATTGTAATACAGGGTTGCAGCTTGACTAATAGGGTAATAAATTTTGTCAGTCAGGTTTATTCTAGGGTCTAGTCGGCTAGACTGCAAAGCAGAAGCAAGGGGTACTAAGCCGTCTTGAGTCAATAAAAGCAAGTCGCCAGCCCATTTAAAGAAACACCGTCTTGCAAAGGTTTGACCTAATTGCCATACGCCTTTTAAAGCCCATGTAGTTGCAGAAGAGGGGTCAGTACCGTTATAAACAATGACTTCGCCCATACTGGTTACAAATACAGCGTAGTCGTCAGCGCCTTGTCCAGCGTCAAGAGTCCAAGTACCCATAGCTTGCAAATAACCAGAATTACGGGCAATAGAGCCAAAATAAAGAGGTGAAGCAGCGCCACCAATAGAGTCTACTGGCAAATACCAGCAGTTTAATGTGTCTTTTTGCGTGAAATATAAACGGTTTTTAAATAGGTTTACACCAATAAATGTATTTGAATTTACGCCAGTTATACCTATAGTGGTATAAGTCCCTACTACAGTTGCGTTAAGCGCAGGTGTTGAAGCCATTGTGTAAGTAAAGGTATTTGCCCCTGTTACAGTAATGACATAAGTGCCGTTGTATTCGCTAGAAGAAGCACCTGAAATAGTGACTCTATTGTTTGTTACTAAGCCGTGTGCCGTAGCGGTAGTAAGCGTAGCTACAGCGCCTACATGGGTAATTGTGCTAATTGTGGCAGCAGTTGTTGTTGTGGCTACATAAAACCATGCGCTACCGTCATAAATCATTACAGGGTCTACACCATTACAAGCTACTAAAAAGTGTCCTGCGGTGTTAGTCATATTGACTGACTGCAATTTATCGCTAGAAATGCCAGTAAATACTTTAGTTGCTGGGTTAGGTTTAGTGTCCCAAATGTCTGTGCCAGCAGCGCCAAAAAGGTTATAACTAACAGTTTTAGTGTAATTCATTAACGAATTTACAGGCGTTGTAGCTTGGTTTAAATATGTGCCTACTACTGTAGCATTGTTGGCAGGTGTACTAACCATTGTGTAGGCAAAAGCCGTAGTGCTAATAACGGTAATTTTAAATACACCGCTATAAGCTGCTGGAGTTGTACCTGTAATAGACACATAAGCACCTGTAGTCAAACCATGCGCTGTAGTAGTCGTTAAAGTTGCTGTTGTATTGACATAAGTAATGCTACCAATAGTCTTTACGCCAGTAGAAGTCGTCAAAATAGAAACGACTGTATAACCCTTACGCATAGTGACATCAGTAGGCGTAGGATACCAATTTACTAGCTGTACAGCGTCTGTAGGACTCATGTTTGCAAGGGAATCCCTAGCATTCCAGCCACCAATAGGTGCTGGTACAGAAGCTGTTTTAGAAGTATTTTGTTTTGCTTTTTGTAATAGCATTATGAGCCATAGCCTGTGTCAGGAATGTTAGCGTAACCAATAAGCACTTTACTTGGGTAAGGAGCAAATGAAAGGTTAGGCGCACCTTTGTCATTAGCTTTGGCAATAGTCAATACACGCTGGTAGTCTTGAGAAACAACGGTAGTGTCAAAGCCTTTAATGCCCCAATATTTCATTTTGGTAAACAAAACCATTAAACGGTCATCAAATACGGTAGTGTCTGAGTCGGCAGTAAAGCTGTTTTTAACATCCCCAGCAGCGCTTCTTGCCCAACCTTTACTTCTATATTCCCAGCCTAAATACTCATTAGTATTCATTACAGGCCAAATTTGGAATTGGTTGTCAAGAATTCTCCAACGAACTCTAGGCCCTGTAGAAATATAACCAGACTTTAGCCATTGCCATTGTTGGGCATCTTCAGGCCCTAACATTTCCCAATGCTTAGACTTGTCCCATTGAGTGCGGTCTGTAATGGTTTCAAAGTCGGCAGGAAGGTCATAGGCAGTCTGAGCGCATACGACTGACTGTACGCCATCACCACTAGCCATTTGGCTCATTACGACTACTTTAGTCGTGTTATTTGCGCTTACTACATAAGTGTCTTGCGGAATGTTATAGCCTGTTAATTGCCATTGGCTTGTAACAGCGCTTAAATCTGTGCCAGCCTCAAAAGTCAAGTTATACGAACCATTGACAGTTGTGGCGTTGGCGGTTAAAGACTGTGTATAGAAGCGGTACTGTACCTGCAATGCTTGCCAATCATACTCTTTCAAAAGGTCATAACCCGAGCCATTCATAAGGGCTAGAATTTGTTGGACATCTTGTGAAGTATTACCTACAACATAAGACGGCACAGCTAAGTTAAGCTCTGCTGCTGTTTGTTGCACCATTTGGAGCATTGTTTGGGACATATTAAGCCTCGGCTACTTTTGTTTTGCGTGTTTTGGGAGTTTTTTCCGCAACAGCCGCAAGTAGCGCTGACATCTGCTCTTGCATAGCAGCCAGCTTCGCATCTGTTTCTTCCTTAATTTTATCATTTTCTGCTCGAAGTGCTTGCATTTCTGCTTCTCTTTGTGCTACTTCGGCTGAATTATTAGCTAAATTTAAAAAAGACTTGGCTTTTAAACGGAAATTATATGGTGACATCCCTGCTACCATGCCAATACGCTGAAGTTGTTGGTCAGAACAGTCTGCAATAGACTCTACTGTGTGGAATTTTAGTCCACGCAATTCTTCGGCTTGGCTACGAGTAATTTGAGGCCATTGCTCTAAAGGTGTGCCAACAATGTCTTCATGGTTTGCTACTTGGTTTTGATAATGCGCCCATTGGCGTGGAAAACGCTGTTTATGGGACTCTTGAGCGTATGTGTCAATTTCTGTCAAATTATCGCCAGGAATCATAATACGGACAAAATCAAATTCTTTAAAAATCGGTCTACCAGCTTCGTCTGAAGCTATGTCTTGTTTAAGACTTTTTTTATAGAATTGGACTGCTAATCGTGCATCTGCACCTTGAGTATCGCTATCTATTGCCATTTTTAATGCTCCTAAGTGGTTAGGGGGTTATAAAAAAATAAAAGGGACTCCCCTTTTGAGGAAGTCCCAGTTTTACTACATTTTCAATTTAACAGTTTTTACCTATTAAACAGAAGCTGCACCGAACCAGCCATAGTCGCCTGAAGCCATTGCGACTGTTGGGCCAGCGTATAGACCAGCACCACCAGTTGCTACGAAAGTCGTAGTATTGATAGAGCAAGTTGCTGTTGAAGCAGCGATAGTTGAGCCAGCTTTAGCCCAAACATAACGCTTACCATCGGAAGCAAAAATTTCTGCACCGAGTGGGCCAAATGTTGGTGATGTTCCACCATTCAAAGCCATTTCAGCAACGGTTTGTGTGTCGTTTAAGTCAATCCCTGACAGGGGAGTAATTGTAAATGCCATGATATATTTCCTTTATTAATTAATTAGACGGTATAAATAGGGGTTTCCCCCTATCCATTAACTACCTGTCAATAAGCCTTGTAGGAAGCTGTTAGAAGTAGTCAAATTACCAGCCCAACCATACAATTTTACAATCGCATCTTGGTTAATAGATTGACGCTCACCACCAATAGGTACAAAGTTACGCTCTTTGTGTGGGCGTAAGAAAATGTAGTTGGTGTTCAACAGGTACATATAAGTAGCTGTTTCTTGTGCTCCATAACCACCACCCAATACCACATCAGCAGAAGTACCGCCACCGTAGAATTTGAGGGAAGCGAAACCAGCAGCGCCAGACTCTTCAGCAGCAATACGCTGAATAGCTTGCAAAGCGCCTACATAGTAACCATACAAAGTATTACCAGCAACAATCAAGTCAGCCTTGTCAGTACCACGAATCTGCTTAATAGCAGCAGTAGTCATAGCAGCAAGAATGGTTGTTGAAGAAGTAGCACCAGTAGTAATTTGGTTCTGCCAGAAAGTCCAAGTAGCTCTATTAATTCCTCCGTAGGTTCCTGTAGTAGGAACAGCAGCTACAGCAGCGCCAAGACCGTCAAGGTTCTTACCACCGTTACCAGTACCATCACCATACAAGTCACCAGAAATGCGGTTAAGCAAACGAGCTTCGGAAACTTGCATACGACCATCTAAAAGGTCAATGATTGCTTCTTTAGAGCTGTTTTGCAACATTTCAAGACCAGACATAGTTACTGAGTCTGCGTATTGAGCAATTTTGTACTGAGCAGCAGAAATAGGGCTATCTGGTGCAATGTTCAATACTTCATATCCGCTATAAGAGTTAGCGTTGTTAGTAGAGCTATCTTCATACATGATTTCTTCCAAAATCACATTACCGCCTGAGAATGGGCGTACATTGCCCTTCTGGTTAAGGCGCTGAAGAATAGCGTTGTTTTGTGTTAAGTTATCTGCGAGTTCACCGCTACGACTTTGAATCGTTGTAGCGATAATATCGGTGATTGCTGAGTTAGCGAATGCCATGATATATCCTTAAAAAAATGTGCCAAAATTGGCTAGTTAAACCCTGCGGCTCATTGCGTCACCTAATTGTTCTGCAATTAAAGACCGCCTATCCTTTTTATCGCCAGGTTCTGCCACTTTTCCACTAGGAGTAGTGGACTTTGGGCTTACTGCTGCCGCCTTCGCTTTCGCTACTTGCTGTGCTTTAGAAGATTGGTGTCTGGCTGTACTAAGGAGTCTTTCCTGTTCTAATTCCCAAACATCATCATTCATACGCACAGCTTTCTTGTAAGCTGTTTCTAGGTCTTGGGCTTTCCCTAGCTCAAGTAGTTGAGCCATTTCTTCCCTTACCGCATCAAAATGTGGAAATTTCTCCACATCACTTCGTACTCTTTCAATTTCACCCATTAAGCGTTGGTTTTCCTCTTGGGCAAACCGACCTTTAATGCTTGAAACTTCCTGGTTTACCATATTTAACTGGTTCATCAGTTGTTGCGTGTATGGGTCAAGTTGTGTTACTTGTCCACTATTTAATTGTATACCATAATCTGACGCAAGTTTTTGAAATGCTTGGACTTTTTGTTGGTATGGTGCATTAGACAAAATTTGCTCTGCACGGACTAGGTTTTCAATGTATTGCGTAGGCTGAATTCCTCGTTTTTGTAAGTTATCCGCATAAGGGGCAATAGCGTTTTCATACGACTTAGCACGGTCAGCTTCAGCTTTATAGGTACTTACGCCTTTCTTGTACTCGGACTCTCGCTGGTTAGCATATTCGGCAAATTTTACAAAGTCATCCTTGTTAATTTGCTCGCCTTTTTCCATTTTGTCCCAAATACTGACATATTCCTTTTTCCAAGTAGAAGGGCGAGTTAGCTTCTCCTGCGGTTCTTCATCCGACTCCGTAGGTTCAGTAGCAGAAATATCCTCGGCAGGCTCTTCTCTGTCCTCATGGCTAACTTCAACTTCAGGGGACTCCTCGGGAATATCCTTACTCGAAACCGCCTCTGTTTCCATGGGTTCTTCATCTGCTGACTCCAATGCCTGTTCTAATAATGCTCTGCGGTCTAGTTGTTCTTCGCTCATAATTTCTCCAAGTTATCGGTAGTTAAGTTTTGCATAAGCCAGTTCCGCAATTTGACGCTTTCTTGCTTCTTGGGACTTTGTG